>Ga0180301_10002194_pt1 | contig 15322 bp, 13 predicted proteins | sample GuaBasSediGuay16_FD_121797 | JGI IMG/M metagenome (GOLD analysis project Ga0180301, IMG submission 121797) | Subseafloor sediment microbial communities from Guaymas Basin, Gulf of California, Mexico - Guay16, Core 4569-2, 12-15 cm | ecosystem: Environmental > Aquatic > Marine > Hydrothermal...
AGACATAAAATGGCAGAATACCTTAACTTTAGGCACTTTAATATACTTTAGGCATTTTAGGCACTTCGAACTTATTTAATGCACCTATAATTATACGTAATCGTATTTAAGAATACGTGTACTAAGTGTTTGTCCGAAGTAATGCCCATTGACACCATGACCGGCCTTAATACCCGCCATTATTTTATGAATATTTTGGAAAAAGAGATAGCCAGGGCCCGACGATATGGTATTGCACTTTCTGTCTTCATAATAGACATAGATTATTTTGGTAAAGTTGATTCGTCTAGCGGCCATGAACACAGGGACCAAATATTGTCTGAAAGAATATTGTCTGAAATAGGAAGGGTCATTAAAAAGAATATGCGAAAAAGTGACATGGCCTGCCGCTACGCAAGTCAACAAATTGCCTTTCTGCTGCCCAATAGTTCGGAAGACAATGCCCGTATGGCATGTGAACGTTTCAGGAGGCTTCTTCACAAATACCGCATTGAGTCCCATGCTTCTCCTCCCGTCCACATAATCGTGAGCATCGGTCTTGCTGCCTTGAGCCCTGATTCGAAAGAAGCGGCCATCGATTTGGTAGCCAAGGCTTATCAAGTCCTCCAACAGGCAAAAAAATCAGGCAAAAATCGTGTTGAAGGATATAAATGAGATGTTTATCAGCTGAGGTATCCGCTAAAGCCAGGAGGGATGTGGTGGGCCGCCGTCAATGCTTGGAGGGACGTTTGATCTCTTCCAATATCAATTCAATAATCTTGGGAAGCTTGGCCTTCACTTCGGGGGAGAGTTCCATGCCCATGTCCAGGGATTTCGGTTCAACCCCGATGATCGTGGTCTCAGGGGTCTTGCCGATGAGTTCTGAAAGATGGACGACCTCCAGAATTCCGATCTGGTGAACCGAGGTCTTGTACATATCCGGATATGCAGGTGCATCATTGATATCAAACCGGTAGATCGAACCAGGAGCGGCTCCCCCCTTTACTGCATCAACCACGATAAGGCGATCTGCTCCTGTGACGACATTCATAAGCCCGAAACCATCGGTTCCCCCTTCAACCACTTCGACGCCAGGAGGCAGACTCATTTCCATGAGCTTGTTGGCCACATGGACGCCAACGCCTTCATCAGACAGCAGCATGTTGCCCACCCCCAAGATGACAATGCGCTTGGGGGGGGCAGCATTGCTGCCCCCCCCAAGTCTTTTAGAGGTATCAGATTGATTCTGCCTGGTCATTCTACAAGAAATTTCTTGATCTCGTTGCTCTTGGGATCAATGAGGTGGATGGCACAGGCCAAGCAAGGATCAAAAGAACGGATGATGCGCACCACATTGATCGGATTGTCCGGGTCTGGCACTGGAGCCCCGATGAGCGATTCCTCGTATTGGCCCCGATACTTTTTCTCACACCTGGGCGATGCATTCCAGGTTGAAGGGACCACGCACTGGTAATTTTCGATCTTCTTGTCCTTGATCTTGACCCAGTGACCCAGGGCACCACGTGGTGCCTCATAGAATCCTGCACCTATTCCGGTCTCCGGTGGCTCCCAGTGGGCAGTATCGTGGATCTTGAATCCAGGCTTGGTCATTTCAGAAAGGAGCTCGTCCAACCACTCGTAGCAAGCATCTACGACCAGCCTGGTCTCAATGGCCCGGGCTGCATGGCGCGCGACCACACCGGGTTTGGCACCCTTTGCAACCAATCCAAGGACATCCGGATTCTTGGCCACCAGCATCCGTGCCAGGGGTCCAACCTCCATGGGCTTACCGTTATAGCGAGGCGCCTTGACAAAGGAATAGGCACCCTTCTTGTCAAGATCAAATACCTGCTCACCATTGTATGGATGCTGGGGTTTATTCTCCTTGTACCAACCATATTTTACAGATTCCGTGATCTTATTGGGATCAAAGCGATCGACCTTGATGGCTTTCGGGTTCAATCCCACGATAACACCTGGCGGAAAGACCAGCGATTCACCAGTGTTATCCAATTCCAACGCCCCATAAGCGAGATAGTTGTAATGACCACCCCCTAGGCCTATCTTGGCCAATGGGAACAACGGCCCGGTCCCAAAGGCAAGCACATCCGCAATATACACATCATTGACAAACTTGGATAGTTCATCCAGCATGGTCCGGAATCGGGCCACCTGGTTCACATCCGGAAGCTGGGTAAAACCACCCACCACAATACTCTGGTAATGTGGCTGCCTGCCGCCAAAGATGGCACCCATATTTCGGGCCTTGGCCTGCATGGTCAGGGCGTCTATGTAATGTTTGACCGCCGAGGTCACCATGTCCGGGTCTGTCACAGAAAACTCGTCCGGTTTATACCGGGGTGTAAGCGGGAAGGTATCCTTGGCCTTAACCAGGCCGACCACCTTATCCTTGACCGCATTCAGGCCCTTATCCTTGCCTTTGTAAGCGGCCACCGCCATGATATCAATATAGTCAAGGGCACTGAGGTGATAAAAATGGAGAATATGATCATAGATATATTGTGCGCCCATGGCAAGATTCCGCAAGAGCGTGCCGCCCCAAGGCACCTTTGCCCCAAAGGCCTTGTCCAGGGCCCGGACACTCGCCATTTGATGAACGCTGTAACACACACCACAAAAGCGGCTGGTTACAAAAGGCGCATCTCTCGGGTCTCTTCCTTGAAGTATGGCCTCAAACCCCCGGGCCATGGTGCCGCTGCTCCAGGCGTCTTTAACCTTACCATTTTCGACTTCTACGGTTATTTTGAGGTGCCCCTCAATCCTTGTAATTGGATCAACAACGATTTTTTGTCCCATCTTTTACCACCCCCTTTCACACCTTGTCTTCTTTCGGCGGAATCAACCCGGCCGTTTTTCGGGCCATAATGTTTCGTGACCGTTCGCTCTCGGCCGTATATAACGGGCTCATCTCCGGATAAAATCCTGGCTCGGCACACCCCATGCATCCAGCCCCGCAGTCAATACAAAAGTTCAGCCCATCGTTCCACCGACGCACAGGGCAGTCAGCATAGGTATCAGGCCCTTTACAACCCTTCTGGTACAGGCACCAATTCTTTTGAGCAGGATCATTCCAGTCGGACAGGAACATATCATTATCAAAATAATATCGCCGTCTGCAATTGTCGTGAACAAGTTCTCTGAAATACATTTTGGGGCGGCCAATCTTGTCCAAGGGCGGAGCCGTCCCTGTGGTCAGAAAGTACAGGAGGGTACCCACTAAGTGATCGCAATGCACTGGGCAGGTGGAAAGATTGATGACGGGTTTGTGTTTGATGATCTTGCTGACCCCGACAGCACTGGTTGGACCGGCCGCCGGGATGCCACCGTATGTGGCACAGGCACCAACCGCAATAATTGCGCCTGCCTTGGCACCTGCTTCTTCTACCATCTCCCTGAAGGGGCGCCCCCCCACCATGCAGAACCGGTCATCGGCAGTGGGGATCGAGCCTTCCACGCACAATACATACCCACCTGCTTTAACGATTTCGTGGTAGGTCGATTCTGCCAGATACCCTGAAGCAGCCATGATGGTTTCATGATATCGCAGTGATATCGTATCCAGGATCAGCGAAGCAATGGACGGGTTCAGGGCGCCAGCCAATGAGATGGTACAGCCTGCGCAATCCTGGCCTTCAAGCCAGAGGACCGGAGGCTTTGCGCGGGCAACAGCCAGGGCCTCCGTGACCTTGGTTGCAAATTCAAGTTCTGAAAGTCCCAAAACAGCCGCCGTGGTTGCGCAGTACTTCATGAAATCCCTGCGCGATATGTTTCCGAGTGGCGTTTTCATGTTGAAATCTCCTTTCATAGGATTATTATTATAGAATTCGCTTACCACCCGTGGAACGCTCTTTGTATCACCCCCTTTTTGAGTGAATTAAAATGATTTGTGAAACTATCTTGTAGTATATACTGTTTAATTATACCATATAAATGGTGAAAAAAGTCAAAAAAAAAATCCGGTTGGCCATTTGGCTAACCGGATATCTTCTTTATATCTTTACTGTATAAAGAATTCCCTTTACTGTTGCTGTACGAAATCGTCCTTATTATAGCAGGTAAGACAGCACCGCATGCAACGGTTGGCCTCTTTCAAGGCCTCTTCCTCGGTAACCGTCAGATCCACCTCGGCAAAGGTGTGTTGTCTTTCGTAAGAACCCGGCTCAAGCTCGGGTTGACCGATTCTTCCTTTCTTTTCAATGCCTTCAATCCTGTCAAAAATGGTCCCTGGTATGTGACCCTTCATACGCCTTGAATCCACCCGGAGTCTGGTCTCAGGAAAGGCCATTTCTTCTCCCATGAGATACTTATGGATTCCCCTTGCAGCGCGCCTTCCGGCCCCAATGGCCGCAACCAAGAGCCCAGGGGGTCCTGCAGAATCCCCACTGGAGAATACATAAGGTATTGCCGTTTGATGGGTATCGGGATTGACCACAATCGACCCCTTAAAGGTTTCAAGCCTTGATGCGGCAGTCCCCTCTTGCTCTGCAAAGGCAGAATCAGTCGTTTGACCAATGGCCAGGATAAAATTGTCCAGCGGGAGCACGGTTTCAGAGCCTTTGACCGGTACGGGCTTGCGTCGGCCGCTAGCATCAGGTTCTCCCAGCTCATTCTTCAAGTATTCGATACCCGTAAGGTTGCCCTCATCATCGGTAATGAACTTGGTCGGAGTACACAGAGGAATAAATTCTATCCCTTCATGGTGGCAGGCCTCTATCTCCACCTTGTTTGCAGGCATATCCTTGACTTCTCGTCGATAAAGGCAATAAACCTTCTCAGCGCCCAAGCGGACACTCGTCCGGAGTGCATCCATAGCCACATTACCGCCGCCAATGACACCGACCCTTTTGCCAATGGGGTTCGGCTCTCCCAAACCCTGTCTTCTGAGATAGATCGTGGCTGGGATCACGCCCTTGACCTTGTCTTCATCAGGGATGCGGGCTGAGGCATGATTCCAGGCACCAATGGAAAAAAGAACCGCATCAAATCCGCCCCCCACAAGGGACTCCAGATCAAAGTCGACGCCAAACTTCACACCGGTCTTGACCTCAACGCCAAGATCGAGAATGCGCTTGATGTCTTGATCAAGGATCTTCTTCGGAAGGCGGTATTCAGGAATCCCGTAATAAATCATGCCTCCCAGCTTGGGCATCCATTCAAAAATCTTCACCTGGTGGCCTAAACGTCTCAAGAAATAAGCAGCCGAAAGACCGCTGGGCCCCCCGCCTACAATGGCCACCTTATATCCTGTATCAGGCGCTACCGGGATCTTAACCTGGGCGCCTTCATTAAACACCCAGTCTGAGCAAAAGCGCTTCAGTTGATTGATGGAAACCGGTTCATCACCCAAGGCCCTGCGACAGGCACTTTCGCAAGGATGAGGACACACGCGACCTGTCGAAAGGGGCAGCGGATTGCGCTCCATAATAGTAAGGTAAGCCTTATCGTATTCCTTGTTTTTAATGTGCTGGATATATTTGGGAATGTTGATCTCAGCAGGACAGGTCTGACGGCATGGGGCCAAACGATCCGTAACAAGGTTAAAGTGGAGAATCCGCTCAGAGGGTGTGCGTACCTGCATGATCCCCTTGGGGCAGGCCCTCTCGCAGGCCCCGCAGCCTACGCATTTTTCCGCATCAACGACCGGAATCCCTTCGGGCCCCATCTTAAGGGCGCCAAACAGACAAGCCTTCACACAGCTCCCAAAGCCGAGGCAACCGACAGCGCATTCTTTGGCCCCGGCATAAAGCAGGGCGGCTGCCCGGCAATCCTTAACACCCATATAATGGTATTTCTCAGGTGCCCGAAATCCGCCTGTACAGGTGTTCTCAGAGATTAGGGGCTCTGCCGCACCAACCTCCATACCCATAATCGGTGCCACCTTTTCTGCAGATGCTGCGCCTCCAACAATACACGCAGTGATGGGCGCTTTACCCTCCACAATGGCCGCTGCACAGGCATCGCAACCGGTATAGCCGCACCCTCCGCAATTGGCACCTGCCAGACAGTTTGCCACCTCAGCAATGCGTGGGTCCTCCCACACATAAAACACCTTGGAAGCAATCCCCAGCAATGTCCCCGAGACGGCTCCCAAACCCATCATAAGCAGTAAAGCTTCTAACATTTTTTACCTCTTTCCAGACTGAGAGTTGCAAAGAGCAGTTATTAAATCATCCCTTTAAAACCAAGAAAAGAAAGGGACATAAATCCGGCCGTCACAAGACCAATGGCTGTATCCTGCATAGCCGTGGGAACCCTTCCTATGATGATCCGTTCGCGTATCCCGGCAAACAGAATCAGGGCAAGGCCAAACCCGGCCGGGTAGGCCAAAGAGGAAACAAGCATCTCCAAAAAGTTGTACTCTTCCTTGATATTGATCAAGCACACTCCCATGACCGCGCAGTTAGTGGTGATCAGGGGGAGGAAGATGCCTAGGCCCGCGTAGAGGGCTGGAATGCTCTTCTTAAGAAAGAGTTCCACAAACTGGACCAGTGCGGCGATCACCAAGATAAACACAATGGTCCTGATGTATTCAAGACCCAATGGCTTCAGGAAGACCGTTTCCAGAATCCACGTCACAATACCTGCCATCGTAAGAACAAACACCACAGCCATGGCCATCCCCACAGCCGTATCCATCTTCTTGGATGTACCAAGAAAGGGGCAGTTCCCCAGGTATTGGATAAGCAGGATATTGTTAACCAGGATGGCACTTATGGCAAGTAAGATGTAATCTCCCATCTGATCTCTCCTTTGTTTATATTGCTTTACTTTTTCCCAGCCAGATTCATGATAGCAAGGAGCAGGCCCAGGCAAACAAAGGCACCAGGGGCTTCAACCATAAAGGTAAACGGCTGAAAAGATGCCCCAAAGACCTCTTTCCCATACCACATGCCTGCACCAAAGATCTCGCGGATGGACCCAAGGACACTCAAAGATATGGTAAACCCGAGACCCATGCCAAGGCCATCGGCAATAGAGGCGCCAACGCCATTTTTTGATGCAAAGGCCTCAGCTCGTCCTAGAACAATACAGTTCACCACGATCAAGGGGATGAAGATACCGAGTTTGAGAAACAACGGATAGGCAAAAGCCTGCATGCTTAACTCTACCACCACCACAAAGGTGGCAATGATTACGATAAAACAGGCTATCCGCACCTTACTCGGAATAATCTTGCGAAGGGCAGAGACCAGGATATTGGAACAGACCAAGACAAACGTTAAGGCAAGCCCCATCCCGATACCGGTTTCCACGCTTTTGGTGACCGCCAGCGTGGGACACAGCCCCAGCACAAGCCGAAATGGCGGAATCTCCTCCCATAGCCCCTTGGTAAACTCTTGAACAAGGCTGGTTTCACTCATGTGCTTTTCTCCCTACTTCGCAAAGGCCTTGGCCTTTTCTACAATTTGTGGTTTTAATCTCTTATAAAATTCAGCGCTTTCGGTAATACCTGCACACACGCCTCTCGATGTAATGGTGGCACCTGTGACAGCATCCACTTCACCCCCGTCGGTTTTTACCTTAACAGGCTCGTTAATGGAAAGGCCTTTGAAACTCCCCTTAAAGGTCTCGTCTGTCTTGGCCCTGGCGCCCAGGCCCGGAGTCTCAGAGTGGGTGGTGACGCCCATTCCAATCACCTTATCCGTCTCAAGGTTAACTCCGACCATAATGCCTATGGGGCCGCCAAAACCTTTGCCAAAGGTCTCGTATGCCACGCTATTGGGCTTGCCATCGAACACGCCGACAAAGAAACTTCTCTCCACATCCCCATCCTGGAGCTTGAAGCGATCTACGATCGGGTCATTGCTGCATCCTTTCAAGATTTCCTTGATGGCAGGCCCTTTCACAAACTTAAGCTGCTGGTATTCGATTTTCTCCGCAGTCCCTGATTTCACGGCCGCCAGCAACCCCCCAGAAAGGGCACAGAGAACGGCAAGAACAACGATCATCCTGATGATATCACGCATTTTCTACCACCTTTCCAATCGCTTTGGGCCTGATTTTGTCAAGCAGCGGATTAGCAAGATTCATAAGTAGGATAGAAAAAGGAATGCCATCCACATAGGCCCCGATATTTCTTATAAGTACGGTCATCAGCCCGGCCAATGCCCCGAAAATGAGCATGGGAATGAAGTTCACCGGAGATGAAGAGTCCTCGGGCACCAGGAAAAAGGCCGCGATCAATGTATAACCCGTCAGCAAATGAAAGACAGGGCTGGCGTATTTGGTCGGATCAGACAGGTTAAACAAAAGTGCAGTCACAAAGACACCTGCCAAAAAGGAAAGGGAAATCTCCCATCTTATATATCCTCTTAATATAAGGTAGAGGCCCCCCACGATGAGCCCCAGACCGAAGGTAGAACCAATGCCCCCTGCCTGTTTGCCCATAAAGAGGTCACCCAGACTAAATTTGTCAATGGCGGCTGTGCCAAAATACTTAACCTGTCCAAGGGGATAGCTCATGGCAAACCCCAGATCATAATTGAGAAGGGCTTCATCAAAATCAAAGACCCCCTTGAATGACATCACAAGCATGGCAAGGGCGAGCAACGGTGGATTCAGGGGATTAAACCCGATGCCCCCGAATATCTGTTTTCCCACGATAATGGCAAGGAAGGTCCCCAAAACAACGACCCACCAGGGGGCAGTAGCCGGCATGAGCATCCCCAGAAGCAGGCCGGTCACCGCAGCGCTGCCGTCGCCAATAGAAATTTGCCTCCTCATGGCAAGGTTCATAATGAGTTCCCAGATCATGGCACAGGCCGTGGCCAAGGCAATCACCCCGACAGCCGGTGCCCCATACTGGCTGATCCCCATCAACACGGCAGGAAGGGCTGCGAGCATGATATGATAATTCTTTGTGGATATCTTGCTCCCGTCGTGCCAAAACGGAGCGTGGGCAACGACGAGCTTCTTCTCGTCCTTCATATCAACTGCCTTTGGACCGGGTTTGGAGGGAAAGAGGGCATGTGGAACGATCAATTTCTTTTCACTACTCATTTGCTGCCTCCGCAGTTTCGATCAGGCTAAGTTCGTATTTTGCAAGCTTAATATATTGGAAGATAGGAATTCTTGATATGCAAACGTAGCTACATAGCCCGCACTCAATACAGCAATTCAGGTCGTACATGGCGGCCGCTTCCTCATAAAGGCGGGCTTCTAAAAACCGAACAAGCATGTTGACCGGGATCTTAACCGGACAGGTCCTCACACATTCTCCACAGTTGATGCACGGATAGTCTGTCACCTGGGCACTGTTGGCTTCATCCTGGACCACAATCCCGTCCGTGCAGGGCTCCACAGGCAACTCGTCAGAATAGGTGGCTACACCTCTCATGGGGCCCCCCAGGATAAGACGGTCGCGATCATTGACCGAGATATTACAGGCTTGAAGCACATCCCGTAACGGGGTCCCGAGTCGGACCCTCACATTCGTGGCGCTCCCGTCTTTTCCTACCACCGTGACAACCTTGGTCACGCGGAGTTGGCCGGTCTTAAAGGCAGCCCCTAATGCGGCTACGGCCTCAGCGCTCATAAAGACAACACCGGCATCCTCAAGAGAATCACCGACCAAGACCACCCGGCCGAGGAGGTCTTTCATGATCATATGAGGGAGACTGTTAGGGTATGTGGCGCTAACCGTCTTTACTTCTGCACCTGTAGTCGTCGCTTGCTGAACCAGATTCTCGGGCACCGTAATCAGAATCCGATCCGCAGCCGTCATCTTTTTAAGGGCTTCAACACCACTCTTGATGTCAGCCGCCTCATTTTGAACCACATATTGATTGGCTGTAAGAAGTAAGTCCTGATCCATTCCATTGATGACAATGTTCCGCACCGTTTTTTCAGGATCAGCAAAAGGCTTGAAAGAAGGGTTTCCAGGAGCGTATTCAAAAAATTTTAGGGCCGTATCAAGACTCGGCTCCTTGTTGAACTCATCATCCCAATCGTCTTGGGCGCTGGCCTCAATGGTAATCGCCGTGTATTTCTGACCAAAGCCATCCACGTATGGGGCCATGCCTGATACAGTTCCAGTTACCGAGGCAATGACATATTCAGCGCTCTCCGGAGATCCAGAGATTCTCTGACCTGTCTTGACCGGGTCGCCAACCTTGAGCGTAGTCGTACCCCCTCCGTTTTGCGGCTCCTTTAGCAACAAGGTGACCTTGCTTGGGACTGAAAGCTCTTGAAGCGAATCTGGAACCAAGTTGTACTGTAGCTTCGGTTTCACCAAACCTAAAAATGATCTCTTTATCATAGCGCAATCCTTTGTCTTTGGATTTCTTTAGCGCCCACTACTTCATGACGTGACATGCCGCACATTTAACCGGACCTGCCCCGCTGTCTTCGTGGCAACCTTTACATTGTCCATGGAAGGCGTCGGACCTTTTAACGTCGCTGTCTGCTTCGTGACATTCACTACAGGCCACAGGCTCATCCCCTTCGTGATGACAGTCATCGCACGCAATCGCGTACCCAGTGTCCGCCGTGTGTGTCTTATGGTCAAAAAAGATGCTTCCCGCCGTGGATTTGAACATGACCCTCACAGGTTCTTCAGGGGTCTTTGGAGGGAAAGCCGCGTAGCAGACAACGCCTACAACCAGCAAGATTGCCGCTAGGGCAAACGCCAACGCTTGTTCATTCTTTGACGTCATTTTATCTTACATTCCTTTCGCTGAACCTGGTTTGTTACAAGGCTGGATTCCCACAGGATTTGCAATAGTGTGAGGGAGATCGGATCTGAGTGAAAGCTTCTCGTGTGCGACTGTGCCAGAAACAACATCTGTAACCCTTACTCCACAGCGTGATGAGACAAGATAGGTGTTTAAAACATCGAGAAATAGTGGCTCCCCTATATGATAACAACCGACTAATGTCAAGAGGAAATTTGCCACTCACCCGCTGGCCGTGTGTTCGCTCTCTCTTGGCAGTAATAATGCCTAGTTTACGTTGTGGTCGGAAACAATAGTTGATCCAAGGAGTTGTGGCATGGATCAAAGACCTGCCGGACCCACTCGTTCTTAGAGTTGTGCCCCTTCCAAAATTTGTAGTCATGTTTACCTTTTATAAATCCGGATGCCTTACTAGGAAAATCCTTAATGATTGTTTGAAACAAATAATGCAGAGATGTTTGCTGGCAGATGCTTAGATGTAAACGATTAGATGCGCCCATTCGTAACAATGGTAAAAAAACAAAATCAGGCTTGACGAAAAAAGTGATACTGTATGCCAAAAAAAGCTTGACATTTTTTTGGTGCTAATCCTACTATTATAATCGGAATTAAATTAATTATAGGTCGCTTGTTAAAAGAAGGTCAACAATTTTAATATCAATGGCTTTCCCAATTAAGTGTCTCCTTAAGTCGTCTCTTCAACCAACGGCAGCGTAAAAACCGCTTGACAAATTCAATCAGAGAAGATAGAGAGAAAAGTCTCTTATCGCCATCTCCATTTGATTTTGCACCCAAGCAATAGAATCTCTCAACCAGACAAAAGCCTGACGGTGTATTTTAGCGTGGTTTTTCAATTCAAGCATAATCATTCCAAAAGCAAAATTATTTATTACCAGTATGGCTTACGATCACCAAGTCATCTGTTATTGGTTTATTTAGGGTTTGCCGTTTAACCATCTTTATTGAGAACCCAGTGCTTGGGCATTGGGATGACAGGAGGTTTGATATGACAAGTGGTAAAGACGTCGTCGGATCGGTATTGATTGCAGGCGGCGGCATTGTCGGTATGCAAGCCGCCCTCGATTTAGCCGACTCAGGTTTTTATGTGCACTTGGTAGAAAGGTCCCCTGGTATCGGTGGCATCATGGCCCAACTCGACAAGACCTTTCCCACCAATGAGTGCGCTATGTGAATCATCTCTCCCAAGCTGGTCGAGGTCGGCCGGCACATCAACATCAACCTCATCACCCTCGCCGAAGTAGACAGCATTAGCGGCGAGCAAGGAAACTTTCAAGTCAAAGTCATCAAACACCCGCGGTATGTCGATGAAGACAAGTGTGTGGGTTGCGGTGTTTGCGCCTCCAAGTGTCCAAAGAAGGTAAAGAATGAGTTTAACCTGGGCATGGACAAACGCAGGGCCATTTATGTCCCCTTTTCCCAGACCGTGCCCTTGAAGTACACCATTGACAGAAAGGCCTGCCTGTACTTCCAGGCGATCGATAAAGGTAAGAAGGGAAAGTGTAAGGCGTGCGAGAAGTTCTGCGAAAACGACGCGATTGTTTTTGACCAAGAAGAAACAATTATTGATCTGAATGTGGGTTCCATCATCCTTGCGCCGGGCTTTCAGGCCTTTGACCCGTCGAAGTTTGATGCCTACCAGTACGCCAATTTCAAGAATGTGGTGACCAGCATGGATTTTGAGCGCATCCTGGCTGCAACAGGCCCCACTGAAGGCCACTTGCTGCGCCCCTCGGACAAAGAAGAACCCAAGTCGATTGCCTGGTTCCAGTGCGTTGGCTCAAGAGATATCAACCGTTGCGATAATGCCTATTGCTCTTCGGTCTGTTGCATGTATGCGATCAAAGAGGCCATGATTGCAATGGAACATTCGCATGAGCCTTTGGATACCGCCATCTTCTTTATGGACATGCGGACCTATGGCAAGGATTTCGAGAAGTATTACAACCGCGCCAAAGACGATATGGGCATGCGCTTTATCCGGTGCCGGGTCCACAGCGTGGAAGAAAATGAGGACAAGAGCCTAAAGGTTCGATACGTGGACGAACAGGGCAATATCAAGTTTGAGAATTTTGACATGATCGTCCTTTCCGTGGGCCTTGAGTCGTCTGCGAGCGCCATTGATGTGGCGAACAAGATGGGCATTGAGCTGGATCAATACAATTTTGCCGCAACAAGTGCTTTTACGCCGGTCGCCACATCAAAGCCGGGTATCTATGTGGCGGGCTGTTTTCAGGGGCCAAAAGATATCCCGTATTCGGTCATGGAGGCAAGCGCTGCGGCTGCGGCAGCATCAGTGGACCTGGCATCGGCCCGCGGGCAGTTGAAAAAGATCAAGGAATTCCCGCCTGAGCGTGACGTTTCAGGAGAAGAAACGCGCATGGGCGTCTTTGTTTGCAACTGCGGCATCAATATCGGGGCCGTAGTGAATGTGCACGAGGTAGCCGAGTTTGCCAAGACCCTTCCCAATGTAGTCTACGTGCAGGAAAACCTCTTTAGCTGCTCTCAGGATGCCCAGGACCAACTGGCAGAGATGATCAGGGAGCACAATCTCAACCGGGTTGTGGTGGCAGCGTGCTCCCCCCGGACCCATGAGCCCCTCTTTCAAGAAACCATGTCAAACGCCGGCATCAACAAGCACCTCTTTGAGATGGCCAATATCCGCGACCAGGACTCCTGGGTTCACAGCTCAGAGCCTGAAGCAGCCACGCAAAAGGCCAAGGACCTGGTGGCCATGGGCGTGGCCAAGGCGAATTATCGAGTGGCCCTTGAGCCGATCGAGGTGCCCCTGACCAAATCTTGCATGGTACTGGGAGGTGGACCGGCCGGCATGACGGCAGCCCTGACCATTGCAGACCAGGGTTTCAAGGTCCATCTGGTGGAAAAGAAGGACGTGCTTGGCGGGCATGGCCGGAAGTTGCGAAAGGCCTTTACAGGTGAACCCGTCAAGCCTTTTTTGGATGACCTCATCAAACGGGTCAATGACCACGAAAACGTCGAGGTCCACTTAGGGGCTGAGCTCAAAGATGTCAGTGGCTTTGTCGGAAACTTCCACACCGAGCTGGCCACAGGGGCGTCGTTTGACCATGGCACGGTCGTAATCGCTGTGGGTGCTGATTCCACCAAGGTCAAGGAATATCTTTACGGCGAAAACCCGAATGTGATGAAGTGGTTTGACCTGGACAAGAAGATCGAAGAGGACCCGGACTCCATCAAGCAGGCCAAGTGCGCTGTGGCCATCCACTGCGTGGGCTCCAGGGAGCCGGACAGACCTTATTGCAGCAAGGTCTGCTGTGCCCACGCCATTGAGAGCGCGATCGATCTGAAGAAACTCAATCCTGATATGGACATCTACATGCTTTACCGCGATATCAGGACCTATGGCAGGCTGGAAGATCTGTATAAGAAGGCCAGGTCGATGGGCATCCTCTTTATCCGTTACGACCTGGACAACAAGCCCAAGGTAGAAGAGGTTGACGGCAAGCTCCAGGTGACGGTCACGGACCACATTCTGGGCCGGCCTATTGTGCTCTCGCCCGATTTCATCACCCTTTATACGGCCATTGCGCCAAAGGGGACCGAAGAACTGGCTAATATGCTAAAGGTCACGCTGAACCAGGAGAAGTTCTTCTTAGAGGCCCACATGAAACTCCGGCCTGTGGAATTCTCTACAGACGGGATGTATGTGTGCGGCTTAGCCCATTACCCCAAGCCCCTTGATGAGTGTATTGCGCAGGCCCAGGCCGCTGCATCCCGGGCCATCACGGTACTGGCGCAGGACAAGGTCGTTATTGAACCCATTGTGGCGGCCTTTGTCGACAAAGACGCCTGCAGGGGTTGCGGGCTCTGCGTGGCCCTTTGTCCCTACGGGGCGCTGGATATAGAAGAAACGCCGGAAGGTCGCAAGGTGAAGCTGATCTCTGCCTCGTGCAAGGGGTGCGGGGTCTGTGCGGCCACCTGCTATCGACATGCGATCAGTATCAATGCCTTTAACGATACGCAGATAGAGGCACAAATGCATGCTTTTCTGAATAAATAAGGAGGTGACCCCATGGCAGATTTCCATCCAAAGATTCTGACATTCTGCTGCACGTGGTGAGGCTACTCGGCAGCTGACCTCGCTGGCGTGTCCAGGATGCAATATCCACCCGATATCAGAGTGATCCGGGTGATGTGTACAGGTAGGGTAGACCCGGCCCTGGTAGCTGATGCCTTTGTGAACGGGGCCGATGGTGTCTTGGTAATTGGTTGTTACTTTGGCGACTGTCATTATATCTCGGGCAACTTCATGGCCAAGCACAAGCTGGATATGACCCGTGAAATGCTTGCCTATGCAGGGCTTAATCCCATCAGGCTCCAGTTCCGCAACCTCTCTTCGGCCGAAGCTGCAAACTTTGCCAATTACAACACGGAATTTGTAGAGCAGATTCGAGAGCTCGGTCCACTCGGTACGGGCGACAAGATCGGAATGCCCGAACTGAAAGAAAGGCTTGAGATCGCCCAGAAGTCCCTATCCGGTCCGAAGCTTCGGTGGGTGGTGGGCAAGAAGCCTGTATTTATTGACCCGGGCAAGGGCAACAAGTACGGAGAGGTATTTACCGAGCATGAGATTAACCGGACCTTGAGCGGGA
>Ga0180301_10002195_pt1 | contig 15315 bp, 13 predicted proteins | sample GuaBasSediGuay16_FD_121797 | JGI IMG/M metagenome (GOLD analysis project Ga0180301, IMG submission 121797) | Subseafloor sediment microbial communities from Guaymas Basin, Gulf of California, Mexico - Guay16, Core 4569-2, 12-15 cm | ecosystem: Environmental > Aquatic > Marine > Hydrothermal...
GCTTTAGCCGTGGATGAATGCGGTTAAGGGCGGGCGGGATGTCGTACCACTAAGTCCCGCCGATTGCGAAGCAATTCGGCGAGACTAAGTGGTGCCACGGGCTTGCCCGTGGGGCTCCACCTCGGGCATCAGGCCAGCTCACCGCAACACCAGAAAAGGGCATCTTACCTACCGCTACGATCATACAAGTAACATCTCTGTTATAGGCGAGCCAGCCGGAACCATGGGGTAGACACACTCTTCGCGTTCAACGACAAAATCCATGATGACCGGCTTTTTTGTCGACATGCCCTTATTCAACACCTGCTCCACTTCTTCAGGCCTTGTGGCCCTAAGACCCACAGCACCGTATGCCTCAGCCAGCTTTACAAAATCAGGGGCTGCCTCCATTTCCGTGCATGCATAGCGCTTTTCATAAAACAACTGCTGCCACTGCCGCACCATTCCCATGTAGCCGTTATTAAGTACAACGATTTTTACAGGGAGATTGTATTGCACCGCAGTAGCCATTTCCTGAATGTTCATCTGGATGCTTGCATCCCCTGCGACATCAACCACCAATTTCCCCGGACACGCTATCTGAGCACCCAGAGCAGCAGGAAACCCGAACCCCATGCACCCAAGGCCCCCTGAGGTAATAAAACAATTCGGGTAATCGAATTTGTAAAACTGGGCTGCCCACATCTGATTTTGACCCACTTCCGTCGTGATGATCGCCTTGCCTTTCGTTACTTCATACAACTTCTCTATCACAAACTGGGGCTTGATCATATCTTCCTGGTGATAGGCAAGCGGCTGGGTAGCTTTCCATTTCTCTATTTGACGAAACCATGGCCTGCGGATCTTTTTGAAATCCCCAAGGTCTTCTTGCTCCAGAATCTTGTTGAGTTTTTCCAGGGTAATTTTACAGTCACCAACGATCGGAATCGCAACGGGTACATTCTTTCGAATCGATGTTGGATCAATATCAATATGGACAATTTTGGCCCCCCGAGCAAAGGTGTCCGTCCTGCCGGTGACCCGATCGTCGAAACGGGCGCCGATAGCGATGAGAAGGTCACATTCTCCTGATGCCATGTTAGCCCTGTAAGTTCCATGCATACCAATCATTCCGAGCCACAAGGGATGACTTGCCGGAAACCCTCCGAGGCCCATTAGCGTGGCTGTAACAGGAGACTGAATCTTCTTTGCGAATTTCCTGAGTGCATCCGAGGCGCCGGAGAGAATGACACCGCCTCCGGCCAAAATAACCGGGCGTGTGGACTCTCTTATAAGTTTCACAACCTTTGGCAGTTGCTTGGCATTTGGTTCATACGTTGGGTTATATGACCTGAGCCGCACTTCTTTTATGGTCTTATAAGTGGCTCTTGATTGAATCACGTCTTTGGGAAGGTCCACCAGTACCGGACCGGGGCGCCCTGATCTTGCGATGAAGAACGCTTCCCTGACGGTCTGAGAAAGCTCCCTTACGTCTTTCACAAGGTAGTTATGTTTGGTGCAGGGCCTGGTGATGCCTACAATGTCTACCTCCTGGAACGCATCATTTCCAATTAGCGAAGTCGGCACCTGGCCGGTGAGAACAACCACGGGGATCGAATCCATAAATGCCGAGGCAATGCCCGATACCGTATTGGTGGCTCCAGGCCCTGAGGTCACCAAACAGACCCCCACCTTGCCTGAAGCTCTGGCGTAGCCATCGGCTGCATGAACAGCACCCTGCTCGTGGCGGACCGTGATGTGTCCGATTTCGGTTTTGACCAGCTCGTTATAAATATCAACAGTGGCGCCACCCGGATACCCGAAAATGGTATCCACCCCTTCCTCCTGTAACGTCTTTATTAGAATTTGTGCACCTGTTAACAATTTAATGGCTATCCCTCCTTTTTAGGTTCTCTGTGGAAACGGGTCATTCCTCCATTTTTGGACAAAGTTAAAACGTTCCCTTCTCCTTTATGTATTTCACTAAGCCGCCGGAGCGCACGATCTCCATCATGAAATCCGGTATCGGTCTGGCAAAAAGCGCTTTTTCCAACGACCCTCCGGTTATCTCCCCTGAAAGCAGATCAACGCTAATACGATCACCCTCCGAGACTCTGTCCTGAACCTCTTCTGATTCCAGCAGGGGAAGCCCAATATTAAAGGCATTTCTGTAAAATATTCTCGCAAAACTTTTTGCAATAATGAGCCGAACGCCCGCCTCCTTCAGCGCCAGCGGAGCGTGCTCTCTGGATGAGCCACAACCAAAATTCCTTCCAGCCACTATAATGTCCCCTGTTTTAACGTTCCGGGTAAAATCAGGCCTGAGATAAGCAAAGCAGTGTCTGCCAAGTTCTTCCCTATCTGAAGTGTTAAGAAAACTGGCCGGAATGATCACGTCCGTGTCAATGTTATCATTGAATTTCCATACCCTGCCGTTGAGTTTCATTATTCCCCCTCTAAGTTGATTCCAGCGCTTCACGATTCACAATTTCACAGCATCTGCTCCCACCTTGGGAATCGTTCAAGTTTGGTTTAACGTTTCTAAAGTTCATCCGGAGACCCTATCCTCCCCAACACAGCAGAGGCAGCAGCGAGTGCAGGGTTTGCCAGGTAAACTTCACTATCCGGATGACCCATCCTGCCACGGAAATTCCTGTTGCTCGTGGACAGCGCCCTTTCGCCCGAGGCAAGGACACCCATGTGGCCCCCCAGACAGGGTCCGCAACATGGCGGGCCGATTACTGCGCCCGCCTCCACCAGGGTCTCGATGAGACCTTCCTGGATAGCCTTCTTATAAATATTAGATGAGCCAGGAATGATAATGAGCCTAAGCCCCTTTGCCACAGACCTGCCTTTCAGTATTTTTGCTGCGATGCGCAGATCATCAAGCCGGCCATTGGTACAGGATCCGATAAAGACCTGATCGAGCAAAATATTGTCGACCTTTGATACAGGGCAAACATTATCCGGGGAGTGAGGAAAAGCGACCTGGGGTTCAATGTTGTCCACACTGATCGTCAGCACTTGCTCAAACCCGGCACCTGAATCGCTCCTGAGCTCTTTCGGGCTTCTTCCCGTCACTTTCGAAACATAGTTTATGATCATTTCATCGACTTCAAAGATGCCGTTCTTTGCTCCACACTCCACTGCCATATTGGCCATGGTAAACCTGTGATCCATTGGTAGGTTTCTCACCACCTCACCCGAGAACTCAACTGCTTTGTAATTAGCTCCTTCCACGCCGAGCTTACCCAGCGTAAAGAGGATCAAATCCTTTCCGCCAACCCACGGTTTCAGTTTCCCCTCGTATTGTATCTTGATGGTTGAGGGAACCTTGATCCATATTTTCCCGGTCGATAAAATCACCCCGAGATCTGTGCTGCCGACACCTGAAGCAAATGCACCCAGGGCCCCATAAGTACAGGTGTGGCTGTCAGCTCCTATCACTACTTCCCCCGGCATTACGAGCCCTTTTTCAGGCATGATGACATGTTCAATCCCGCCCTCAGCTAACTCATAGTAGTGGCGTACTCTTTTCCCCATGGCAAATTCCCTCATCATTTTCGCCTGCTCGGCCGAGGCAATATCTTTGTTTGGCACAAAATGGTCTGCAACCAAAGCCACTTTTTCAGGGTCAAAGACTTCTTCTTTTCCAATTTCATTGAACACCCCTATAGCCAGCGGTGCTGTAATATCGTTTGCAAGTGCGATGTCAACATTAACCTTAATTAACTCTCCGGGAACAACCCGATCTATCCCTGCATGCGCTGCCAGTATCTTTTCCGTCATTGTCATGGGAGTGTCCATCCATTACCCTCCTCTTATTATTCACCCGTTTCACTCATCAAAGAGCCCTTGCCTGCGAAACAAGTGAGGGGTTTTTCTTAAGGTGTTCGAGCCTGTTAAGTCCGTTGACATAGGCTTTTGCGCTGGCGATGAAGATGTCAGGGTCTGCTCCCCTGCCCAGCGCAACCAGGCCGTTTTCCTGAAGCCGCACCGTAACTTCACCTTGAGCATCGGTTCCTCCACTGATGGCATTGATTGAAAACCGCACGAGCTTCGATTTGGTCCCGGCCATTTTTGCAATAGTATTAAAAGTGGCGTCAATAGGGCCCACTCCAAAGCCGGCACCCTGAACCTCTTTTCCGTCTATCCGCAGTTTGACAGTGGCCGTAGGGACCGCCACGGTACCACTCACTACGTTGAGGTAATCAAGTTCGTATTTATCCTGGCCTCGCAAAAGTTCTTCTGCTACAAGAACCTCGATATCTTCATCAACTATCTCTTTCCTTTTGTCAGCCAGCTCCTTGAACTTCTTGAAAAGCCGATCAAGCTCTTCTTGATTCAGGTCATAGCCCAGTTCGAGGATCCTCGCTTTGAATGCATGCCTTCCTGAATGTTTACCCATTACCAGCTTGTTGCTGACAAGACCTATGATTTCCGGTTTCATAATCTCGTATGTCATGGGGTTCTTAAGCACCCCATCCTGATGAATGCCCGCCTCATGGGCAAAAGCATTTGCCCCCACAATGGCCTTGTTGGGCTGCACCACAATGCCGGTTATCATGGAAACCAATCGGCTGGTTGGATAAATCTCCTCCGTGTTGATTGATGTGCTGAGATCCGTCAGGTCTTTTCTGGTGGAAAGAGCCATGACCACTTCTTCGAGTGAGGTGTTTCCAGCCCTCTCACCAATCCCGTTTATGGTAACTTCCGCCTGCCGGGCACCCGCCCTCAGGCCCGCAAGCGTGTTGGCAGTAGCAAGGCCCAGGTCGTTATGGCAGTGCACGCTCATAACAGCCTTGTCAATATTTCCAGTGTGCTGCCTTATGTAGGAAATCAGTTCACCAAACTCTTCAGGAAGTGCGTATCCAACAGTATCAGGAATATTCACCGTGCTGGCACCTGCATCAATGACGGCTTCAAGTACCTTGCTTACAAAGTCCCTATCACTTCTGGTACCGTCTTCAGTTGAAAACTCCACATCATCAGTGAATTTCTTCGCATACCTGACTCCCGCGACAGCTTCTTTTATCAGCTCTTCGCGAGTCATTTTCAGTTTGTGTTGCAGGTGGATGTCGGAAGTTGCGATAAACACATGTATTCTTGGTCGCACCGCCTCACAAACCGCAGCCCACGCTTGATCAATGTCGTCTTTAGACGTCCTGGCCAGGGCCGCTACTCGAGTCCTGTTCATTTTTTTGCTTATCATTTTCACGGATTCAAAATCGCCGGGAGACGAAGCGGGAAAGCCAGCTTCTATGACATCAACTCCCAGCTTTTCAAGTTGCATCGCCAGACGTAGCTTTTCGGCCGCATTCATGCTGGCTCCGGGGGACTGCTCTCCATCCCGCAGCGTGGTATCAAAGACAATAACCTTGTTGTCCATGGGAAAACCTCCTTTAGCGAAACCTTCTTATTATCTGCTTTTAGGAAAGATCCGATCTTTGCAGCTTCGGTATCCGCTAAGGACCCTCCGCAGATTCCGGTCATCAAAGGAACCTGCGGCTGTCTTCTCCTTTTGTTCGTGCTTGACCTCTTGCATTGCTATTTCCCATTGAGAACCCTGGATAGTTTGTACTGCACGCTGTCCACCAGCGCCTGCCAGCTTGCTTCAATAACGTTTTCAGAGACTCCGATAGTAGACCATATTTCGCTTGAGTCCCTTGATTCTATTTGAACCCTGACCTTGGCTGCCGTCCCTTTTCCGGCACCGATCACCCTGACTTTAAAGTCAACCAGACCCATCTCGTCAATCTGTGGAAAGAATTTCGTAAGTGCCTTCCTCAAGGCATTGTCCAGTGCATTAACAGGGCCGTCACCTTCTGCAGCGGTTATCTCTTGATCTTCCCCCACGGAAATCTTTATTGTGGCATGAGCAGTGCTCGGCCCTGACCTGTCTTTCTCAATCGTCACCCTGAAGGATTCAAGCTTGAATGGTTCCTCAAACTGGCCTGTCACTTTCTTGATCAGAAGCTCCAGCGAGCCTTCCGCAGCGTCGAACTGGTAGCCTTGGTCTTCCAGTTCCTTGATCTTTTGAACAATTTTCTCATTGTTGAAGCCATTTCCCCCCACCTTTATGCCCATTTCACGGGTTTTGTAGGCAATGTTGCTCTTGCCGGAAAGGTCTGATACCAGCACCCTTCTTCTGTTACCCACCAGCTCGGGGGCGATATGTTCATAAGCTGCCGGATCTTTCAATATCGCACTTACATGAACCCCGCCCTTATGTGCGAAAGCACTTTTGCCCACAAACGGGCGCTGATTCTCAGGGGGTACGTTCGCAACTTCACTTACAAAGCGGGAAAGCTCGGTTAGCCTCTTAACAGCTTCATGAGAGATGCATGCATAGCCCATTTTTAACTGAAGATTCCCGATAGCACTAATCAGGTCCGTATTGCCGCAACGCTCTCCGTAGCCGTTAATCGTCCCCTGAACCATTGTCGCCCCTTCGCGCGCCGCCTCTAGGGTATTGGCAAGAGCTAGACCTGAATCATTGTGGGCATGTATACCAAGGGGCACAGGCACTTGCTCCTTTACCTCTTCTATTATTTTGCTTATTTCATATGGAAAAGTTCCCCCGTTCGTGTCGCACAAAACGATCACGTGCGCGCCCCCGTTTTCTGCTGCTTTAAGTGTTTTAAGAGCATATTCAGGGTTTCGCTTGTATCCATCGAAAAAGTGCTCAGCGTCGTAGATCAGTTCCCGATCTCGTTTTCTCAAGTATGCAACGCTGTCTTCTATCATTGAAATGTTCTCATCCATGGAAATACCCAAGATCTTGGATGCGTGTAAATCCCAGCTCTTCCCAAATATCGCCACTGTCTGCACCTCTGTCTCCAGAAGCGCCTTCAAGTTCTTATCCATTTCAGGACGCAGGCCTGGGCGCCGCGTGCTGCCGAACGCCGTAATACGTGCAGTCTGGAACGTAGCGCGGCGTGCCATTTTGAAAAAGCGCACGTCTCTCGGATTGGACCCCGGCCAGCCCCCTTCAACATAAGAGATTCCAAACTCATCAAGTTTCTTTGCGATTCGGAGTTTGTCTTCTGCTGAAAGAGCAATCTGTTCTCCCTGGGTACCATCTCTTAACGTGGTGTCATAAAGGATGATTTGCCTTTTCATCACCTTGCCCCCTGCACAGCTCTTTCAAAAAAAAACCGTTATCAGGAGGGCCTGATAACGGTTTTTGAAGGAATTTTACTCAAGTCATGTTCTCATTACCAGGCCCGGGCGCTTCAGGTTTACGACCCAAAGGAGGAGCAATAGGGACAGGAGTACCCCTATTGCGCTGGTAATGAGAATTATGATTTGAGTAAGACTTTGCATGCTTGCTAAGTGACCAGTTTATATAATGGTGTAAAACTAGCTTATTGATTTTGCCGTGTCAAGCTTTTTTTCCCGCACCCTTTAAATTAGTCCAAATGCACCCAAGAAGTTATTCAGTATATCTGGATGCCCTCGATTGTACCCCCACCGAATTCAGCCATGGTTTCAGCAGCTATCTTTAGCCCTTTTTCAAGATGCCCTGCCTCAATACCGGGAACCGCGTATGAATAAAAAAGCACGTTACGCGTTGTGTCTCTCACCCTGGTCTTCTCATCCGCTCCCTGGCAAAGGATGCAAACAATGTCTTTTTCGTCTCGGAATACTATTTCCCCCTGCCTGGCAACCAGTGTTCGCTTACCCATTCCAAGGCAGGTCTCCCCTTCACTGGCAAGATCCAGGGTGAGCCTGCCTTCAAAGCGGTCATAGTCGGCGACCGCTACCAGAATTCCCGCACACATTTCAGCCATAAAGTGGGTATCCACCATCAAGTTATACCGGGGAAAGCCGCTGTAGATCGTACGCTTGAGGTGTTTTGGCAAAGGGCATTCAAAACCGAAACTCTTAAAAAATTTGTCATAAATTTCAATTCGGTTTGAGATCTCCGCGAGAGTCTCTTTTTTTCTCATCTTGCGAAGCAATTTCCTCTTGTGTTGGTCAAAACCAGGTGGATTTGTCGAGGGCCGGCACTGGCAAATCAAAGCCATACCGAAACTCAGGCCAGGATACCTGTCCTTGTAAGCTGAGGTTATCTTGAATTCAGGCCAGGTCACCGCAAACTCACCTCGAATGTGTCTTATGCGAAACCAATCCTGCGCTCCGCTCTCAGAGAAACTATATCCTTCCCTAGCAGGCTCTTTCTCTCCTGTCAACAGAGCTTTTCCCGAACAAATGGATTGACCTCAATACCAAAAATGCTATTTTGGGCACAGTCAAGTCCTGCACTCAGATCGAAGTCCGGCACAATTATGGTTACTATCACCGCCATAATCATAGAAGGAGGCTAACTACATTGAATCAACAGGGCAAAATTTCTTTTCAAAAAAGCACGCTTCTCGTTCCAGAAAATCCTGTGATCCCCTTTATAGAGGGCGACGGGATAGGTCCTGACATTTGGAGTGCTGCTGTCAAGGTAATTGACCGTGCCGTAGAAATATGCTGGAGAGGAAAACGCCACATCATCTGGAAGGAAGTCCTGGCAGGTGAAAAAGCTTACAAACGAACTGGGAGGTGGCTACCACGAGAGACGATCGACGCGTTTCAAGAATACAGGGTCGGTATAAAAGGACCGCTAACCACACCTGTTGGGGAAGGGTTCAGAAGCCTTAACGTGGCACTGCGCCAAAAGCTTGATCTTTATGCGTGTGTCAGGCCCATTCGGTATTTCCCCGGAGTCCCCAGTCCTGTAAAAGAACCACAAAAAGTCGATATGGTGGTTTTCAGAGAAAACACCGAAGATGTCTACGCAGGGCTCGAGCTTGAAGCGGGCAGAAAGGAGACGAGAGATCTTGCAAATTATCTTCGCAAGGCTCACGGCTGGGACATATCACGGGACTCGGGCATTGGCATTAAGCCGATTAGCAAGAGCGCCAGTCAGCGACTCGTAAAGGCGGCGATTGATTTTGCACTCTCTAAAAACAAGCGCAGCGTGACCTTTGTGCATAAAGGCAATATCCAGAAATTTACAGAGGGTGCATTTAGAAGCTGGGGATACGAAATTGCCAGGCTGGATTACAGGGACAAAATTGTGACATGGGAAGAAATCCAGGAAAGTCCACCTGAGGGAAAATTGTTGATCAAGGATGCCATCGCTGACATTTTTTTTCAACAAGCTTTGCTCAGACCCGAGGATTTTGACGTCATTGCCACTACCAACCTGAATGGAGACTATATATCGGATGCCCTTGCCGCCCAGGTGGGCGGTGTAGGCATGGCCCCTGGAGCGAATATCAACTACCACAAAGGCTATGCCATTTTTGAGGCAACCCACGGGACTGCCCCAAAGTATGCGGGCTTGAACAAGGTCAATCCCACCTCTTTAATTCTAAGCGGAGCAATGATGCTCGAGTTTCTTGGATGGCCAGAAGCTGCAAAAAAGATCGAATCCGGTCTTGAAAAAACATTTGCGTCCAGAAAGGTCACTTATGACCTTGCCAGATTAATGGATGGTGCAACCGAGGTTTCTTGCTCACATTTCTCAGAACTGGTATGTGAGAACATGGCTAAAGGGTAGCAAAAAGATTCTTATTCCCTTTGAAGTGAAATAGCCCCTCTCGGGCACTCTTTGAAGCATATACCGCAACCTTTGCAGTGATCATAGTCGATTTCCGGGCGCCCCGTCTCAGGTTCCACACTTATCGCTAAGTCAGGGCAGTACTGGTAGCACCTTTGGCATGAGTTACAACGTCCGCATTGGAAGCAGCGCCTGGCCGACAAAACTCCCTGTCGTCTGGTGAGGCCGTTCTCAGGAGAGGAGGGCTTAATTCTGGGCGCTTTTTTGAAATAGGCCGGATTCAGATCTGCCGCTCGAACAACGTTTCCCAGTGGCCTCTGATAGCGGTGAGGATGATTCATTTTGTAAGCTTCAAAAGATAGCGCTCCAAGTCTCCCCACCGCCACCGAGTAGATCTCTTCAAACGGCCTTTTGCGCAAGCACAGATCCAGACTGAGAGCCGCCTGTTTCCCCTCCGACATGTGGCGCACAACCGCTCTTGAAAGGTCTTTCTCCTTGCCTAACTTTCTGGAGCGTGCTCTGGGAAATCGGTCAGGAAAAACCACCACCAACCCCGTCTCCTGGAGGATTGGAGGCATCAGGTTCACTCCTGTCTTTTCTGGTGAGGCAATAATCACCGCCTCTGCCCTTTGCTCAAAACTGCCTGTTTGCTCTGATTCTGGTCCTCGCCTTTTTGCTTCCAAAAACCTCCCTTTCCCGGCTTTGAAACAGGCTAAACCACTTATCCTTCCATCCCTTTCACTCAGGGCAAAAGGAGCGGACCCAAATTTCAGGGACACTCCTTTCCTTTCGGCATCTTCGAGATCTTCAGCCATATGCTCTAAATCGTCCGGAAAGAAAGGAACAAGCACGACCGGCTCACCCCCAATTGCCTTGACGCTCATTGCTGTTTTGAGCGCCTCACGCGCGCTGCCCGTCACAGCGACCTTTCCCCGCAGGGGCAGAGGGTTTCCGTCCCTTATCATCCTCTCCACCTCAATAGCATTGTAAACAGAGTATACATCCGGCCCTTTCAGGAACTCCCGAGCCTCTGAATCAACCGCACCGGGAGACACATAAACAGCCTGAAATTCTTTTACCAGTTGATGGTAGTAAATAGCCTCCGGTGTTGTGCGTATTCGAAGATCTATACCTATGTCCAGAACGCTCTTTACGTCACTTTCGAGGTATTTTGTGTTCAAATCTGATCCTTTTGTTGGAAGATCAAAGACCCTCAGGCGTGCCCCTGGTTCAAGGATTGTCACAGTGTATCCCAGGAGACGAAGAAAGTAAGCGCATGATAGACCAGCAATATCCCCCCCGATGACCGCGACACGCTGAAGGCTCGGTCCGTGCCTTTCTTCGATACCCGAGACCCCATCCCTTGACAGCACCGTTACAAGAAACTCCAATTCCTGGATGGACACCGGTTCATCAAACCTGCCGCGGTTGCACACCCTTTCGCAAGGATGAAAGCATATTTTCCCACAGATTCCAGGGAATGGGTTCTCTTTTCTAATTTCACCATATGCTTCCTTGAAAGCACCTCGACTGTTAAGGGACATTATAGCAGGAATATTCTCCCCCAACGGGCATGCCTCGCTGCAAGGGGCAAGCCTGTCTTCAAGAATTGGTCTTTCAAATCTCCACGCTCCGGTCTTGTTCGGACTCGCCGGCATCTTGGCCGCCGCCATGGGAGGGGCGATACTCTCCTTTGCGCTCATAGAGAAACCTCCTTAACTTTTCCATAGGCCTCTTTGGCGGCAGCTATGTTTTCCTCTTTTTTCACGGGCACCAGCTCGCCTATGGCCGCACTTACGCTGTCCAGATCAATCAGTCCTGAAGCTTTGGCAAAAGCTCCCACCATAGCAGTATTGACTATGGAAAAGGAAGTTGTCCTGAGATTAAGGCCTTCAGCGATGCTTGTGGCGTCAACGATAAAAAGCCTTTGCTCCAGGCCGAATCTCCCCTTTCCCGCAGGTTCGGTGCTATTCACGATTATCGAGGTGTCGGACCTCACCCCATCCATGACCATCTTGTTTTTAACAAGGCCCGGGTCAAACAATACTAACCACTCAGGGTGCTTTACCCCATAGCGAAGCGTAATCTCTTTAGTATCCACCCTCAGGAATGCAGACACTGGTGCACCCCGCCTCTCAGCACCGAAGGAAGGAAAAGACTGGACCCAGTTGCCTATTTTAAAAAAAGCAGAGCCAAGAATTTGGGAGGCCAGCACAGCACCTTGCCCACCCCGGCCTGAAAGTTTTATCTCTATCATGAATGCGACTCCCTGCTCCTGGCCGCCAGTTCCTCCAGCTCAGACCAGTATTCATCAACCTTTTCCTGGATAAGAGAAATATCTTTCTCGGATAATCCCTTGAACCGTCCCTGAGATACCAGATATTCCCTTACGGGAGTTTTTGCCCCCATGGGACTCAGCCGATACTTTTTTCCAGCCATGATCTCAAAAAGGGGGAATATTCTGGAAAGGACAGCTTCTCGCCCTAGTCGCACAGTCTCACTCGCAGGATATAGCCAACCTGTGGGGCATGGAACAATAATATGAATAAATCGAAATCCTTTAATCCCCTTGGCCTTTCTTATTTTCCTATCAAGATCCTCCGGGTAAGATACCGAAGCCGTGGCAATATAAGGGATTTCGTGGGCTGCCATAATAGCCGCCATCTTTTTCTTGGGACGGTCCTCAAGTGATTCCCGGGGAGTCGTAGTCGTCCACGCGCCCATGGGGGTTCCTGAACTTCTCTGTACGCCCGTATTCATATAAGCTTCATTATCATAGCAAACGTAGATGATGTCTTCGTTTCGCTCTGCTGCGCCGGACAAAGACTGCAAACCTATATCGAATGTCCCGCCATCCCCTGCCCAGGCAAGTACATTTATGGATCGTTTCCCCATCATATCGTAACCTGCTTTCAGCCCTGCCGCTGTCGACGCCGCAGTGCCAAAGGAACAGTGAAAAAAGGGCACCTTGGATATGGTTTGCGGATACGACCCAGCTACAACAGACCCACACCCTGCGGTTGTTACTACCGCAGTATTTCTGCCAAGAACTCTTAGAACATGTCGGAAGGCCATCATTAAACCGCATCCTGGACATGCAAAACTACCAGGGTATACGAGCTCTTCTTTCACGCGAACTTTTGCCATGCTTAAGCCTCCATCCAGATCGTTTCATCCTGTAGATCTCCTCCCTCCCGGATTCTGTCAACCAAGCGATCCAGGTCCTCGATGCTGACGTCCACCCCACCCAGGCCTCCTATCACACTGACAATAGGAAGCGCGGCCTCAATTCCATAAATCGCAGATCTTATCTCTTGCGAAAAAATACCCCCGCTCCCTGGTGATAGGTTTCGATCAATCACCACAAGTTTCTTGAGACCCTTTATAGCTTTCTTGAATTCTCCTTTCGGGAATGGCCGAAAAAGCCGCATCTTTACTAGCCCCACTCCTTTTTCTTTGCCGTTCTGCTCTACAAACGCTCTTACGGTCCCCGACAGAGTTCCATTCGTTACGAGGGCAATATCTTTTCCTTTTATCTCAAAAGATTCCACTGCTCTGTATCTTCTTTTAAAATACCTGAAAAACTGTGTGCAAATCTGCCTGAAACAGTCCAGTGCACTGTCCATGTCACTCTGAATTCGCTTTCTTAACCCGAATAACACCTGGGGGCTAACCCCTCCCCCAAAAGTAAAGGGGTCATTCGGGTCCATTCTGTATTTTGCCTTCCGCCGGGGAAGAAACCTGTCCACATCAGCTTGCTCCGGGATATCTACCGGCTCCGAGTAGTGGGAAAGGTAGAAGCCGTCCAAACATACCATGGTAGGCAACAGCACCTTTTCTGCAAGCTTGAACGCGATCAAAACGTTGTCCAGTGCCTCCTGTGCTGTCTCGCAATAGATCTGTATACAGCCTGTATCGCGCTGGGAAAGGCTGTCATTATGATCAACACCCAGTGACCACGGAGCTGCCATGGATCGGTTCACGTCAACTATGATTACGGGCAGCCGTGCCCCGGATGCCCAGTGGAGCAGTTCGTGCATGAGGGCCAGTCCCTGTGAAGAGGTAGCCGTGAACACTCTTGCGCCAGCCAGCGATCCCCCCATACACGCGGCCAGGGCTGATGTTTCTGATTCCACTTTGATATAGCGGGAGGCCAGTTCTCCCCTGGCCACGTAAGAGGCCAGTTTCTCTGCAATACTGGTCTGAGGTGTAATTGGATAGGCAGCCACCACCTGAGGCTTGGCCATTTTTGCAGCTAAAGCCGCAGCCTCATTTCCTGTCATCAGTTGTTTCATGGCACCCTCGCGTGCAAGAAATTATGGTAATTACTCAGGCGCATAGTCTCAAGGCCTCTTCTTTACTCCGTTGCGTGCCTCAGTTTTCAAGCAGGTAAAACGGCTCTGAGATTATTGGAAAAATATAACCGCCTGCCGGAATTATGCTGACTGAGGCCTCTTTCACCCTGCTGCTTTCCTCCTTCAGGGCAGTGCTCAAGTCAGGCGAATATCGACATCCTATAGCCTTTGCAGCATCCCTAAGCACTTCATGACCAACCAGCACCAACTTAAACCGTCTCGTGATTGCAAGAATCAAGATGATCGCCATGTTGAAATCCATGGCTGCTTCTTCAATAAGCGGTTCGTAGTGTTTTAGTTTCTCTAAGGCACCTGCTTCTGCCTCGCTGCCCCCTTTACCTCTGACTTTTCTCACGCTATCCAGGAAAAAATCCGGCAACGGATCCTTTAGTTCAGTGATCACTAGGATGCTTCCTCCGTCTTTAGTGACCATCGCTGAGGGCATAAATGCCTTCATGATCTGGACTCCTTCATCATAGGGATGGGAGGAGACGAGAGTTACATCCGAACGGCCTGAAACCTGCACCCCAAGATATTTTTTCTGCTTTTCAATGCCAAGGCCGTAAACTCCAAATACGTCTCCTGCAAGCACCTCGTAAATCTGACCCATGGTATCTCCTAGACACTGAACAGCAAAATTTACTCCGGCCAGTTTTGCAATCTCGACGGTATCTTTCAAAAATGGGTTTCCCTCTACTATTCCGACCCTGGCCCTGTGGTGTAACACATTCTTCATGTGATGTCGCCGGATAGTATCAAAATTGCAAATTCCCGGCATTATGTTTTTGGGACCACCACCAAAGCCGTTATGGACGTGAGGAACAATTGATCCGGCGATAACCTTCACATCAGCCCTTGCCACCGCGGCATTGAATGATACGGGACCATAGCCGGGAAGTTCGCCCATAACCACCAGCTCAGAGGAGTGTGCGTCGTGGTTTTGAATACGATAACTTTTTACTATCCCTGCTCCGACTCGCTCTTTGATCTCATCAGTGGTCATAGGACGGTGAGTGCCGACTCCTATAACTATATCAACGTCTTCAGGTGGAATACCAGCCCCATCTATCACTTCAAGTAGTGGAGGCAAAAGATCCTTTACCGGGGTATGTCGCGTCATGTCATCCACCACAACAGCAACCTTTGAGCCTGGTTTCAAAAGCTCCTCCAGGCGCGGGGCACCAACCGGATTGTCCAATGCCGTCTTCATCAGTTCTGACGGCGAAGCATCCACCTGCGCCGGTTCTTTGAAAATTGTCTGCGCAACCTTCCACTTTGATGGAAGATGGACTTCCAATTCCCCCTTTTTTTGCAAGAGCTTAATCATGGTCGCTCTCCTCAATTTTTTACGTTTGCACTTGCAATCATCTGTTTCTTATTGCAAAAGCCCCGTTAATACCAGTGAAATCCATGGCACATACGTAA
>Ga0180301_10002196_pt1 | contig 15311 bp, 18 predicted proteins | sample GuaBasSediGuay16_FD_121797 | JGI IMG/M metagenome (GOLD analysis project Ga0180301, IMG submission 121797) | Subseafloor sediment microbial communities from Guaymas Basin, Gulf of California, Mexico - Guay16, Core 4569-2, 12-15 cm | ecosystem: Environmental > Aquatic > Marine > Hydrothermal...
CTATTCTCTAATGGGGATATCTTTTGTAGGCAACGCGTAACTCAAAACAATTGCTCTAAAGAGCAATAGCGTTGTCTACCATTGAACTACACCCGCATCTCTTCCCTATTTAAAAGAACAACGCTATCTTAAGCGGGACTAACATTGTAGGCAGCCTATCTAAAGGTAATTGATTTATCAATCGATAAGGCTGTCTACCATTGAACTTTCGCCCCAATTCCTCTAATTTTAAAAGAGCAAAACAAAAGAATTCTCACTCAACTTTTTAAGGTTTCTTTAATTTCTCGTGCCATCTGTACAGGGTCTGGAGAAGACAAAATTCCTTCACACAAAGCTATATTTATTCTTCCTAGTTTCTTTAGTTTATCTAGATTATTGACGTTTATACCGCCAATAACAAAAAACGGAAATCTTATATATTTTATCATATTTTTTAACTTTTTTAAACCCAGAGGTTTAAGATTAGGCTTAGTTTGGCTTCTGAAAACAGGCCCTAAGCTTAAATAGTCTATATTTTCTTTCTGAGAGTTCTCTAATTCCTCCAGGGAATGTACTGTTTTGCCGATTAATTTATTTGGCAGTATTTTTCTTGCTAAGTGAATAGGAATATCTTCTTCTCCTAGATGGATACCGTCAGCCCCTACTAAATAAGCAATGTCTGCACGATTATTTATTATGAACATTTTTTTGTATTTATGGACTATTTTACTAAGAGACTTCGCAAGTTTTACTGTATTTCGGTCGCTGCTATGTAGCACACGTAACTGAAAAATATCTACTTGTCCCGCTCTTGCTAGTCTTTGTGTAATCTCTAATAAATTAAGGTTATTTCTGTTTGCGGTGTCTTCGTCGAGTATGAGATATATTAAATTTCCTTTTGAAAACTTCTTTTTCCAATTCATATAATTTGTATCTCATGTTTTTAAAAGTAAGAGGATTAACATTAATAAGTTTAGCTATTTCCTCCATTACCCTTAAAGATTCTTTAACGCGTTGAAAATTTGAAATAATTAATTCCGAAAGAGTTTTCCTTTCTAAATCTAATTTATCAATGTTTCTTCCTACATCAGCGTTTGTATTGCGCATCGACAGGGCATCTATTAATAGATTCTGACTTACGGCATTCTCTAGATTGTGGCGCATCCTTCTTAATTTGCGGGTAAAAGAGTAATTGTCTTTCAAAAAGCGAAAGATATCTTCTAAGACTCGCAGGCCTTCTTTGGAACGGTTATAATTCGCATCTAATATGCGGAGAATTTTTTTATTATTTGCAGCCATGCTTCTTAAGTACAGACCTGATTATATTGGTAGTAGAAAAGCTCCCTAAGAGTTTTACTATTTTTATTTTTCCGCCGTATTTTCTTACTATATTGCTTCCTACTATATTTGAATTATTCCAGTCAGACCCCTTAACTAGAATGTTTGGTTTTATGGCTTTTATAAGTTTTAAAGGCGTCTTTTCTTTAAATATGGTTACAAAATCTACACCTTCTATTGAGGCTATTATATGAGCCCGCGCGCTCTCAGGCATAATGGGTCTTGTTTTACCCTTTATTTTCTTGATAGAACTATCAGAGTTGATTCCTACCACTAATATATCCGCACCCCGCTTTGCGTCTCTTATTACTTTCAAATGGCCGGGGTGTATTATATCAAAACAGCCATTAGTAAAAGCTATAGTTCTACCTTCTGATTTGAGGATTTTTACCTTCTGTTTTAATTCTGGCAGGGATATGATTCTGCCCATCTTTTTATTTAAAGAGAGTTTTCTATTATCTCTGCTACAGTATGAAGAATTAATATATGCATTTCTTGTATACGGGCAGTTGATTTGCTTTGTATCACTATAGGCAGGTCTACTATTTTCTTTATCTTCCCGCCGTTTTTACCCAGGAGGCCGACAGTCTTTATTCCTTTTTGTTTAGCGGCCTTTACAGCTTCAATAACATTTTCTGAGTTTCCTGAAGTTGATATGGCAATTAAAATATCTCCTTTCTTCCCCCAGGCCTCTATCTGTTTCTTAAATATTTCTTTGAATCCAAAATCATTAGCCACGGCGGTAATAATAGAAGTATCTGTTGTTAATGCTATGGCTGGAAGAGGCCTGCGATTCTTATTGAATCTTCCTACGAGTTCAGCTGCGAAATGTTGAGCGTCAGCTGCACTCCCTCCGTTGCCACAAATTATAATTTTGTTGTTTTCTTTGAGAGTATTCCTCAGCAGGCGGGAAAGAAGAACAATATTATTTCTGTTTTCTTCTACGGCCTTAAGTGCTTCTCTGTGCTGAAGGATAATATCTCGAAATGTGTCTTCCATCAACCGAAAAAGGTCTCGGCAATCTCAAATATTTCTTTGTCCACCGTTTTTAATTCTGCTACGGCCTCTTTTAATTCAACAGCTACTATTTTATTTCCTCTTAAAGAAACCATCTTCCCAAATTTTTTTTCCATCACCAGTTGCATTCCCCTTACACCGTATCTTGTGCCTAAGATTCTGTCAAAAGCAGTAGGAGAGCCTCCTCTCTGGACGTGGCCTAATACTGTAACACGTGTCTCATAGCCGGTTTTTTCTTCAATCACTTTTCCCAGAACCTGGCCAATTCCTCCTAGTTTTACATGGCCGAAGGCGTCCTTTTCTTTATCCTGCGTTACTTCTTCTTTGAGTTCCTTCAGTTTAGCTCCTTCAGCTACTACGATTATACTAAAAGTCTTTCCTCGATTGTGCCGTTTATTTATTACTTCGCATACTTTATCTATCTCTATAGGGATCTCAGGAATTAGTATTACGTCGGCTCCTCCTGCCAAGCCTGAATAGGTAGCAATCCATCCCGCATGTCTTCCCATAACTTCCACTACTATAATTCGGTGGTGGCTTTCGGCTGTAGTATGGAGGCGGTCTATGGCTTCTGTAGCTATATTTACAGCTGTATCAAAACCAAAGGTAAAATCAGTGGCATTTAAGTCATTGTCTATAGTCTTGGGAATTCCCACTATAGGAAAACCTTCTTGGGAAAGTTTATTAGCAACGCCTAAGGTATCTTCTCCTCCAATGGCTATTAAAGCGTCTATTTTTAACTCTTTAAAATTATGGCGGGCTTTTTGCAGGTCGGATTCGTCTTTGTAGGGGTTGGTGCGAGAAGTTCCTAAGATTGTTCCCCCTTTAGGCAAAATGCCAGAGATAGAGGCTAAAGTGAGAGGCATAGTATCTTTGTCTATTAATCCCCGCCAGCCATTCTTTATTCCTACGACTTCCCAGTTATTGTTGATAGCGGTTCTAGTTACAGCTCTGATAACAGCATTAAGACCGGGACAATCTCCTCCTCCTGTAAGTATTCCTACTCTTGCCATCTCTCCTCCTTCAACTTATTTGATTTGATAAAACTATCTATACTTTCTATAGGGAATATCCGGTTCCTGAATATCTTTTGTTTCCTCAACACTTGCCTTATTTTCTTCGTAAAGAATCTTCCTTATCTCAACTTTTACATTTAGTTCTTCCTCAATTCCCAATGTATGCCGAAAATTATATCTTAGTGTATTCTGTATGCGAGAACTTAATTGAGGAATGTTAGTAGCAGAAGTAGAAACAATCCTTACTATTATAGATATTCCTTTTTTGGTTTTTAGAACTTGCGGCCGGACATCTTTTAGTTCTTTGAATTCCTTTAATATTTTTTTAATCATATTCTCAACGGCGTATAGGGTGATGCTCACTTCGCCTTCTTTAGCCTGGAACGATATCTTTTTTTCCCGCCTTAAGCCGGTCGAAAGTCTTTGAAGATATCTTATGCAGATAAGAATTATTAAGAGACCTACGAGGCCGCTAAGAATTTGATAGTTTGGCAGCGTATAAACCTGGGTGAGGATTTTGTCTATTTGTGATAAGAGAATTGTTTTGGTAGAAATGAAAATTAAAATTATCCCTGTAAGGAAAGAAAGTATTATATATACCAGGCTATAGATAAATCCCATCTTCTCCTCCTTCTTATTTTAGGTATAACTTATACCCTTCACTTTGATATTTATAAATGCATTATCTATATTTAAGCTTCGTAGTAAATTATCAAGTACCTTCTCCTGTAAAGCGGTAGCTACTTCATATACATTATAACCATATTTTACTACAATAGGAATCTCTATTTTTAGTTCTTCTGAGGCTATATCTACCTTTATTCCGCTAATATTGAAAAAAGAAAGCAAATGAGAAAGCCACATACGTGAGGTGATAGCCAGTGAGTCTATGCCCTCTACTTCTTTTGTTGCTAACTCTGCAATCTGGGAGATAAGACGCCGATGTATTTTTATGTTTCCTAAACTGGAACGATACTCTTTCATTATTCACTCCTTTCTTCCAGGAATCTATCGAGAAAATGTGTAGTATACTCACCTCGTATAAATGTAGGGTCTTCAACAATTCTTTGATAAAGAGGTATAGTTGTTTTTATAGGTTCTACCACAAACTCAGAAAGAGCTCGTTTTAAGGTTTCTATTGACTCGCTCCGGCTCTTAGTAGTTATTATCAATTTTGCCAGAAGAGAATCATAAAAAGGGGGGATACTGTAGCCACTGTATATATGAGTATCTACTCTTACTCCAAATCCTCCTGGTGTATATAGGGCTTCTATTTTCCCCGCTGAAGGTATAAAGTTTCTTTCAGGATCTTCAGCGTTTATGCGGCATTCGATAGCATGCTTTTTATTTTCTGTCATTTCTGTTTTTGAAGGCATTTTTTCTCCCGCTGCCAACATAATTTGTAATTTTACTAAATCTATTCCTGTAACTTCCTCTGTTACTGTGTGTTCCACTTGGATGCGGGTATTCATCTCTATAAAGTAAATTTTTTGTGTCTTTGTATCTAGAAGAAATTCTATCGTTCCTACATTACTATAGCCGATTGATTTTGCCCCTCGTAGGGCATATTCAGCTATCTTCCTGCGTAATTTCTTATTTACAGCTGGAGAAGGTGATTCTTCTATCAACTTCTGGTGTCTTCTTTGAATCGAGCACTCTCTCTCTCCTAAAAATACTACATTGCCATAGTTATCAGCAGCTATTTGAGCCTCTATATGTTTAGGTGCCTCTATGTACTTTTCTATATATACATTTCCGTCTCCAAAAGCTGCTTCTGCTTCTGAGCGGGCAGTGGTAAACGAACTTAGGAGTCTCACATCGCTATGACAGATTCGCATGCCTCTTCCTCCTCCCCCGGCTGCCGCTTTAATAATAAGGGGATAGCCTATTTTGTTGGCTGTATTTAATGCCTCTTCTTTTGAGGCGACATTTCCTTTACTGCCGGGAATTATGGGAATATGATGCTTAGCCATAAAGCGACGCGCTTCAGTTTTATTCCCCATAGTCTTAATGTTCTCAATTTTAGGGCCGATGAATTTGATGCCGCAGGACTCGCAGATTTCCGCAAAATGATAGTTCTCAGCTAAAAATCCGTAACCAGGATGAATAGCATCAGAATCCGTTATTTCCGCGGCACTTATAATTGCAGAGATATTGAGATAGCTCTCTTGGGGATTAGCCTTTCCGATACATACTGCTTCGTCTGCAAATTGAGTATGGAGAGAGTTTCTGTCAGCCTCTGAGTAGACAGCCACTGTTTTTATGCCTAATTCTTTTGCCGCTCGGATAATACGTAGAGCTATTTCTCCCCGGTTGGCGATTAAAATTCGGTTAAACATATCAGACTGGCTCAACTAAAAATAAGACTTGACCATATTCAACGGGTTCGGCGTTTTCCACTAGTATTTCTTTTATTTTTCCTTTTACATCTGATTTTATTTCATTCATTAACTTCATTGCTTCTATAATGCAGAGGGTGTCGCCATTTTTAATGCTGTCCCCTACTTCTACAAAAGGAGCCGCATCAGGAGCAGGGGCTCGATAAAAAGTTCCTACCATAGGGGCTTTAATTTCTACCAGGTTGGAAGCGTGTTTCTTAGTCTCTTTCTCGCTATGCGTAGAGGGTGAAGAGGGCGGTGTCAAACTAAGATTAGAATTATTTACGGAAGAACCTATATTTTTCTTTAGTTTTACTTTTATATCTTTATCTTCTATCTCTAGCTCTGATAAGTTGTTCTCTTCCATAAATTTAACAAATTCCCTTAATTTATTTATATCCATTATCAACCTCCTTCAGGCTCTTCCTAAATATTGACGGCGATAAGGATTAACTTTTATGATATCGCCGGTATTAATAAATAGAGGCACTTGTATAGTTGTGCCTGTCTCTAATTGGGCCGGTTTTGTTCCTGCTTTGGCTGAATCTCCTTTAAGACCCGGCTCAGTGTGGGTAACTTTTAACTCTATAGTGGAAGGTAGCTCTAAGCTAATAAGTTTTTGCTCAAAAAATAGACCTTGCACCTGCATATTTTCTTTTAACCAGTCAATTTCTTCTTGTATTTTATCTTTTTTTATAACAAAGTCTTCGTAAGACTGCATATCCATAAAGTGATAATCTTCGTTTTGCGAGTACAGATACTGTATATTTCTTCTTTCAATGAATGCTTCTTCTATCTTGTCAGAATTTCTCAAGGTCATTTCTTTTATAACCCCATTATTTAAATCTTTCAACTTAACGCGGCAGAAAGCTCCCCCTCTTCCTAATTTAGCGTGTTCGGCCGCCAAAACTAAGAATAAGTCTTTATTTAAAATTATGGCCATATTAGGTTTGAGGCTGCCAATTGATATACTCATGCTATAACCTCTGCCTTGTGGGACTTTACTAAAATCATATTTTCTTCTCTTACGCCAAATCTCTCCTTCAGATATATCCCGGGCTCAATAGTAATAACCATATTTTCTTTTAAAATACTTGAGTTGCGGGAATTGACTATAGGTGTCTCATGGACGTCTAATCCTACGCCGTGTCCTAAGCTATGAAGAAAGTATTTACCGTATCCCTTTTTATCTATGTAGGAGCGGGCAATTTTGTCTACTTCTGATATTTTAACCCCTGCTTTTATCTTATTGATTGCCAAATCCTTTGCTTTCTTCATTATATCAAAAATGCGCTTCACATAAAAAGGCATTTTACTTAAAACAAAAATCCTTGTCAAGTCAGAGCAATATCCGTGATATTTTGCTCCTAAGTCAATTAAAATGACATCTTTCAGGCTTATCTTCCTCTCGCCGGGTCTATGGTGTGGGAAGGAAGTATTCTTGCCGCTGGCCACAATAGGAGAAAATGCCAGGTCTAAATCGGCTTTGGTTTTTAGAAAATGTTCTATTTCTACATCGATATATTTTTCGCTGAGGCCGGGATAAATAATTGACTCTGCATATAAGAAAGCTTGCCGGGCTATCTTTGCCGCTTCTTTTATTAGCTTAATCTCCCTTTCTTCTTTTATGGCTCTTATATTTTCTACTATATTCTGAGTAGAAATTAATTCTATATCCATAGTTGCTGCGTAAGATTTTAGCTGTTCATATTCCTTTAGATTTATATCTTTCACCTCAAGGCCGATCTTCCTTATCTTACTTTTTTTTACTTCTCTTAGAATCAATTCCAGCCATTTTCCTTTCAGCATCTTGATTTTGAATAAAGAGGACAATTTTTTTCTTGCTTCCTGATAATAGCGGAAATCTGTAAAAAGAATGCTTTCTTGATGAGTAAAAAGAAGATATCCTTCTAGATTGTTTATTTGAGTAAGATAATAGATGTTGGAGGGGCTTTTAATAAGAAGAGCGTCTAAAGAAGGATACTCTCTCTTGATAAGCTTCTTTAGTTTATTTATCCTTTTTTGCATGGAGATAAAATTTGGCAGCTTCTAAAGCAAGTATATAACTGCGGGGGCCAAAACCAGCAATTACGCCAATGGCTATATCTGATATTAAAGACTTTTTGCGGAAACTTTCGCGTGAATAAATGTTACTTAGATGAACCTCAATTGTCGGTATTGATACTCCTAAGATGGCATCTCTTATGGCAATGCTGGTATGAGTATAGGCAGCAGGATTGATGATGAGGATGTCCCATTTCTTACCGGAAGTTATTTTATTGACAATCTCCCCTTCTGAGTTTGACTGAAATAAATCCACATTTAGGTTATATTTTTTAGCCTCTTTCCTTATAGCTTTCTCTAATTCTTTAAGGCTCATTTTGCCATAGATGTTAACTTCTCTTTTACCGAGGAGATGAAGATTAGGCCCGTTGATTATAAGTACTTTATTCTTTTTCATATTCTGCCTCTTCTTCTAACATTATAGGTATACCTTCTTTGATAGGATAAAGCCTGCCGCAGCCCGTACATTTTATCTTTTCTTCGCCTTTCTTATTTACTAATATCACATCAGATTTACATACAGGGCAAGCTAAAATGTTCAATAATTCTTTGTCTATCATTTTATTATTTTCTCCTCCTTTTTATTTTTTGTTTCTACATAGTTCATTCTCAAATTAAATAAAGATTCTTCCAAAAAATGAGATTCTTCACTGGTCAAATTGCCCTTGGTTTTTTCTTCCAGAACGCCCAATGTATCTATGAGAAAACGAGCCTGTTCCAGGTCTGCTTCTATTTTTTTGGTAACCGGATTTTCTAGCTTACCCATTGAGATCATGGCTTGCATTGCCAGGCTTGACACTAAAAGATTAAAGCTTGCCTGGTGATAAGTTTTATTTGCTTCTTTCGCTGCCTGTTTTTCCTTTTCTACTTGAGACTTCCATTTCTCGTCTACATTTTTCTTTATTTCTTCTGGCATATTTTCCTCCCTCTTTAGTTATATATTATAACACTACTATATCCTACTACAGAAGTTTTATCTTGAGTTACATCCGCGCTGGTAGAATAGTCAACCAGTTCTGCTTTTGCTTCTGGATAGAGGATGTTTATCAGCTTAAGCATAATGGTTATAGGATAAACACCGCAAATTGTTATATTATATTTCTCTACGTAAGTAAAGAAATCTTCCGCATTAAGACTAAGAATTCTTTCTAAAGCCCGCTGGTCTTTTTCTCTTGCCTCTTTCTCTGGTTCGTAATGAGTCATGTCAGAGCTTGATATTATGAGCAAGTTGTCTTTCTCGTCCTTTAAGCACTCCCCTAAGCATTCCGCAATATTGATGAGTGTTGATAATTGTGCTCCGGCACATATTAAAGGAGCAATTTTAAAATTTTTCTGCAATTTTTTATAAAAGAAATAATTTAAGAGCGGCAATTCTACTTCTAAAGAGTGTTCTCTCAGATGTGCCTGTTCGTCTATGTCAATTAAAGGACACTTATTTGTTATATCCTGAATTAATTCTTTGTCAATGTCTACATTCTGAAATACAGATTCCCATAAATCTGCCTCGGTAAAACTGAATGGTTTTCCCCATCCCGTATGATTAGGCCCTAGCATAAGGATTTTATCTTTAGGGTAAACTCTTTCTAAGGCCTTAATGGCGGTTTTAGCCGAATATATATATCCCGCATGAGGAAGAATTAGCCCTTTTGCCTCTTTCTTAGTTGCGATTTTATCCAGATGGCTCTCGATGAATAATTCTATTTCTTTTTCGGAAGCGGGATAAAAAGTACCTTTTACAGCAGTTTTTCTTCTCATAGTATTTAACTATAACATCACCAAAGGCTTATGTCAATTACTTTTAAAGTATACTGTCAGGCTGAAAGTAAGAGTCTTGAACTTCTTCAGGCTGGGAGGAAATTTAGGAAAAGGCAGCGACTCTTTGATGCTTTTTACAGTTATATCTTGCAGATAGCTGTTGCTGTCAGAACGGCTTTTGTCCAAATATAAATTCACTAAATTGCCGTTGTTGTCTAAAGTAAAACTTACAAAAACTTTCCCTCTGCTGGATACTTCATAGTAATTGTAGGCATGTTTTCGTATCTCTTCCCTTATCGTCTCGTAATAACTCATATAAGCAGGGGATTTGTTTACAATATTAGCAGGCTGGATAAACATTATCTTCTCTTGGTTAAAAGTAATTTTGTCTAAAGAAGGCTTCTTAAAAAGAGGCTTATTTAGTGCGTCTGGCTCTTTCTTCCGGGATAAAGGCGGTATATATTTGGGAGGAGGAAGCTTTTGAGAAAGAGGGTTATCCAGGGCATATTTCTTGAATATTTTAGAAGACGGCTTAAGAATTTGGTGCGGAGCTTTTATATTTTGTACTTTGACAAATGTGATTTGAGGCGTTTTTGATATGGAGGGAGGCTTAAAAGAAAAACGCGGCAAAGAGCTAAGTAACAATATATGAAATCCCACCGACAGAGTAACTGCCCAGAAAAAGCCGCTTCTCATTTTTTTATCGTTTGATATTTGTTCCTTAAGTCTTTAGCTAGTGATACCATATTGTCGAGGGAATCAGATACTTCCGGCCAGTTGCGCGTTTTAAGGCCGCAGTCAGGATTGATCCAGAAATTTTCTTTAGGAAGCTTCTCCAGCGCTCTTTCTACTACCTTTTGCATTTCTTCTTTAGAAGGCACTGCCGGCGAATGGATATCCCATACTCCCAGTCCTATTTGCTTTTTGAATTCTATTCTTTCAAAATCCTTTATTATATCTCCCCTGCTGCGGGCAGTTTCAATAGTTATAACGTCAAAATCCAGCTTGTTTATTTCTTCTATAATCTCGCCGAACTCTGAATAGCACATATGAGTGTGAATTTGAGTTTGAGGCCTGACTCGCGAAGAAGCCAAATTGAAGGATTTAACTGCCCAGTCAAAATATTCTCCCCATTTTTTCTTTTTTAAAGGCGCCTTCTCTCTGAATGCCGGTTCGTCTATCTGGACTATTTTAATGCCATTTCTCTCATAAGCGGCTATTTCTTCCTGTAGGGCCAGGCTTAGCTGAAAAGCCACTTCTTTTATGGGGATATCTTCTCTTACAAAGCTCCAGGCAATTATAGTCACGGGGCCGGTAAGCATGCCTTTTACCGGCTTCTGGGTAAGGGATTGGGCATAAGATATTTCTTCTATAGTCATATCCGAAGGGCGGCTTATATCGGAATAAATTATAGGCGGGCGGTAACAGCGTGTGCCGTAAGAAATTATCCAGCCGGAATCTGTAGTAGCGATGCCTTCGAGTTTCTGGGCAAAGAATTCTACCATATCTGTCCGTTCAAATTCGCCGTGGACTAAAACATCCAGCCCTTTCTCTTCCTGGTAGCGTACCAGAGACTTTATTTTTTCTCTTATAAAAGATTTATATTCTGCAATACCTATCTCTCCTTTTCTAAAGAGGCGGCGTTTTTTTCTTACTTCACTATCTTGAGGAAAACTTCCGATGGTAGTAGTGGGAAAAAGCGGCAGATCCAGCTCCTCTTTTTGGATTTTTTGCCTTTCCTCTAAAGAATGTGACTTAATAAAAGCGTCTTCTTTCAGCTCCTTTATTTTTAGCCGGAGAGAAGAGTTTTCTTTAGGAGAGAAAATAATTTCTTCCTGAGCCTCTTTTCTGGCAATATTTCCTATTTCTCCCAGGCGCTCTTTGGCAAAAGCCAGAGCTGATTTTAGCTCTGGTGGTAGAGATGTTTCGTCTTCTATGCTAAAGGGGAGATGATACAGAGGAGCGGCGTTCGAGACCACAATATTTTTTGTATGCTGAGCCAGCAGCTCTAAAATTTTACTAATTTTTTGGCAATTAGTCCTCCAGACATTCCTTCCTGTTACTACTCCCGCAATTAAGGTTTTTTCCTGGGGAAACCCTCTCTCCTCTATTATTCTAAGATTTTCAGCATTGCTTACAAAATCAAGCCCTATACCTTCCAGGGGCAGGTTGTATAATTCCTCAAGCAATTCTACGCTGTCATAGTAAGTAAAAAGCCGCACCTTCCCTTTAGCCGCAATTTTTCTATACGCCCGCATAAGGCTTTGGATTTCTTCCCGGCTCAAATCAAGAACCAGTGCCGGTTCATCTATATGTAAATGTTTATAGGAAGCAGCAATCTCGGTATATAAATCTGCCAGTTTCTCCAATATCTCAAAGAAGTTGTCTTTAGCTTCTCCTTTGGAAAGTTTTAGGAAGGTAAAGGGGCCGATTAAATAGAGTATATCGCTTTTGTGAGTTAGTTTATAGCGGTTTAGCCACTCAAGATTAAGAGAAGGTTCAAAGCCTTTCCTGATAAAAGGTACCAGGTAGTGGTAATTGGTATTGAACCACTTGGTAAGTTCCAGCGCTTCTTTGCCGCGGCAGAGATTGAAGTAATCAGCCAGGTTATTTACTTTATACACTCCCAGCATAATAGCTGTGTCCAGCATATTATCATAAAGAGTAAATTCTCCCTCAGGAAACATATCTACATATTTGCGGTAGTTTTCAGCTATACTGTCTTTAAGGCGAGACATTTCCTGAAGGAATTCGGGCTCTTTTATCTTTCCTTTCCAGAAATTTTCCGTAGCCTTTTTGAATTCCCTGTTTTTTCCCAGACGGGGAAACCCATAAGCGTAACTTTTAAACATCTCTTCCTTTCTTCTTAGGGTATAGAATAAAATCGCCGAATTACCGCAGTATTATACCTTTTTCTGTATATTTTTCCAATGTTTTTTGTAAAAATCTGAATTCGGCTTCGCTATAAGGTGTGTATGTCCGGGCACGCTTTCGCAGGGTATTATGTGGCATAAATGTCTGCAGGCAAAACCTTCTAACCGGTTTCAGAACGTTTAGATTATACTCAATGTCCTGCGGAGCTATTAACTCTTTTATAGCCGTAGTTCTGAATTCGTAATCAAGTCCCGAATCTCTAATTGCCAAAGCGGCCTCTTTGATTAAATTCACATCCAATTTAACTCCGGCTGCCTTCTGATATTGGCGGGGTGATAATTTCGCCTTTAAGTCAAGTGCTATATAGTCAACAAGCCTTTTCTTGATTATATTTTTTAACTTTGCAGGAAAAGTTCCGTTGGTATCAAGCTTAATATCAAACTGTAGTTCCTTAAGCTGGACAAGGAAAGATTCCAGGTTCTTTTGCAGCAGCGGCTCTCCGCCGGTTATAACAACTGCTTTGACAAACCGCTTTCTCGATTTTAGTATGTTCAATACATCTTCCGGTTTTATAAAAGATACTTCTCCTGTTACCAGCTGCGGGTTGTGGCAGAAAGGGCAACGTAGATTGCATCCATAAGTAAATATAACCGAACTTATCTTATTGTCGTAGTCTATAAGAGAAAGCTTCTCCAAAAATGCTATACGCATATGTTAAGCACTCACTGTGGAGCTTTCTTGCGGTAATTTAAAAGTGCGGCGGTCGTTAAACTCCTGTTTTTTGCCGTCGTTCCATTGTTCCAGAGGGCGCAGGTATCCTACTATACGGGAGTAAACTTCTGTTTTATGGCCGCAGGCAGGGCATATATCTACCTTGCCTTTAATATATCCGCATTGGGGGCATATGGAAAATGTGGGTGTGATGGATATATATGGCAATTTAAAATTGGCAAAGATTGTTTTTATTAATTTGGGGATCGTTCCGGACTGCGGGGCTTTTTCTCCCAGAAATATATGCAGGACCGTACCGCCGGTATATTTTGTCTGCAGGCTGTCCTGAAGAACAAGAGCTTCAAATACGTCTTTGGTTGCGTTAACCGGCAGCTGGGTCGAGTTGGTATAATAGACTTTGCTGCCGCTTCCTTGAGTGATGATATCGGGATATCTCTTTTTGTCAATAAGCGCGAGACGGTAACTTGCTCCTTCTGCCGGCGTTGCTTCTAAATTATAATAGTTGTCGGTTTCCTCCTGGTAACTTATTAATTTGTCACGCATAAAGTCAAGTATTTCTTCGGCTAAACTTTTGCCTTCTCTGCTTGATATGTCTTTCTGGAGGAAATTTACCACCGCTTCATTTCCTCCCACCACACCAATGGTAGAGAAATGATTTTTCCAATACTGCCCGAATCTTTTATAGACACTGCGTAAGTAAAACTGTGCATAAGGAAAAAGCCCTTTTTGCGTAAGATTCTCAATTGTTTTCCGTTTTATTTCCAGCGAGTCTTTTGCTTTATCCATTATATATTCCAGGCGGGTGAACAAATCCTGTTTTGACTTGCTTAAATAGCCGATTCTCGCAAGATTTATGGTTACTACTCCGATTGAGCCGGTAAGCGGGTTTGCCCCGAACAGGCCGCCGCCCTTGTTTTTCAACTCTCTTGTGTCAAGTCTTAGACGGCAGCACATAGAGCGGGTATCTTCGGGTTTCAAATCAGAGTTAATAAAGTTGGCAAAGTAGGGAAGTCCGTATTTTGATGTCGCCTCCCATAAATATTTATATTGCGGATTATCCCAGTCAAAATCTTTGAGAATATTGATAGTCGGTATAGGAAAAGTAAACGGCCTCCCTTTTGCATCTCCTTCTGCAGCAACTTCAAAAAAGGCCTTATTAAACATATCAACTTCTTCCTGAAATTGGCCGTAAGTGTTATGTGTAAGTTTTCCTCCGTATATTACCGCTTCTTCTTTTAGATGAGGCGGTATTCTTAAATTCAGCGTTATATTGGTATAAGGAGTTTGGAATCCTACGCGGGTAGGGACATTTATATTGAAAAAAAACTCCTGCATCGCTTGTTTGACCTGTCCATAATTGAGATTGTCAAAACGGATAAATGGCGCAAGGTAAGTGTCAAAATCAGAGAACGCCTGTGCTCCGGCGGCTTCGCCTTGAAGAGTATAGAAAAAATTTACGGCTTGCCCCAGGATAGTGCGGAAATGTTTCGCGGGGGCACTTTCTACTTTACCTTCGGCGCCTTTAAACCCGCTTAACAACAAATCTTTTATATCCCAGCCCACGCAATATGCGCCTAAGAAATCTAAATCATGAATATGCATATCTCCTTCGGTGTGCAGATTTGCGATATCGGGAGTATAAATCCTGCCCAGCCAGTATTGGCTTACCACTTTTTTAGATATGTAGTTATTAAGGCCCTGCACAGAAAAGCTCATGTTGGAGTTCTCTTTTACTGCCCAGTCGTCTTTATTGATGTATTTATCTATGGTTATCACCGGGTCAAAGAGGTCTTTTACGCGGCGGATTTGTTTATGCTGATCCCGGTATAGTATGTAAGCTTTAGCCGTTTTTTTGTAAATAGAAGAAAGCAGTGTTTCTTCTACGATATCCTGAATTTCCTCTACTGTCGGTATATTCTTAAGTGTTGTGTAAGCAAGGCTGAGGGCTTTCAATGTGAGCTTCTTTGCTTCCTTTGCGCTAAATTCCCCTGTTGCCTTGCCGGCTTTCTCTATGGCTCTTTCTATTTTCCTGCTGTCAAATGCTACTATTTGCCCGTTTCTTTTAATTATTTGAGAAAAACTGCCAGACATATCTCCTCTCCTTTCCTTACCATCTTATCTTTATCCCGCTATATATTGATACATGCGGAGTTTGATA
>Ga0180301_10002197_pt1 | contig 15309 bp, 15 predicted proteins | sample GuaBasSediGuay16_FD_121797 | JGI IMG/M metagenome (GOLD analysis project Ga0180301, IMG submission 121797) | Subseafloor sediment microbial communities from Guaymas Basin, Gulf of California, Mexico - Guay16, Core 4569-2, 12-15 cm | ecosystem: Environmental > Aquatic > Marine > Hydrothermal...
GTCAGTATGCCACGCCGGTTGATGTGCGGGTGATCGCCACCACGAACCGGGACCTGGAGGAAGAGACCCGGAAGGGAGCGTTCCGGCAGGACCTTTTTTACCGGCTCAACGTGGTTCCTCTCAAGCTGCCGCCTCTCAGAGTCCGGCAGAAGGATATCGTGCCCCTGGCCCGACATTTCCTTGAAAAACATGCCGCCCTCAACGGAGAGTCCGGCAAAGAACTTTCAAAGGACGCCCAGGATTTTCTCAAGCGGCAGCCGTGGCCCGGAAACGTCAGGGAGCTGGAAAACCTCATGGAACGCACGGTCCTCCTGGTGGAATCTTCAACGGTCGGGGCCCGAGACCTGGCCTCGGTCCTGGAGCCTGGGCCCGACGAGGTCTACCGCTCCCCGGCCCACGGGGAGGTGGTTCCTCTTAAGGATCTGGAAAAGAAAATGATCTTCCGTGCATTGCAGGACCACGGGGGGAACCGGACACATGCGGCCAAGGTCCTGGGGATCAGCGTGAGGACCCTCCGAAACAAGCTCCGCGAATACAGGAAAGACATGGGATCGGCTTTTCCGGAAACCGTCCTGGGTGAATAGCAATCGTCAAAACATTGACGCAAGGGGTGGAAAGATGTGGGGGCCACTTTCCCCGAGGGGAGGCCGACCCGGTGCGCATGGCGGGATTCGGGCGATCTCCCCGGAACAGGGCGGCCTCTCAATTTCCAAGGGACCATCGGGAGATAGCCCTATTCGACGCCCACTGACGGCAGACAACGGAATAGGGGCGCATGCCCTTTGGGCAGGGAAGTCGAAAATGGTACCCCTTTTGCATGTTTCAATGGGTGATCAAAAAAAGGAGGAAGACCAGGATGGGAGCTCAGACCGTCTCCGGGCAGCGGATATTCGGCAGGACCATGGACCTGCTCTCCAGGGTGCTGGACTACAGGGCCAGAAATCACGCGGTGATCGCGTCAAACCTGTCAAACATCGATACGCCCGGGTATAAACCCAAGGTCCTGCACTTCGAGGAAGAGCTGGCCCGGGCAGCCGGGAAGATCGCGCCTCCCTTGCGCAGGACCAATAGGAAACATTTGCCGGGCCCCCAGCCCGTTGGTTTCGGTCCCGGGGCCTCCCCCGAGGTGGTGGAAACGGACGGGCCGCCGGGCACCCTGGACCTGGACCGGGAGATGTCCAAGATGGCGCAAAACAACATCCTTTACGAGACCGCCGTAAAACTCCTGGCCAAGAAGTTCGAGGCCCTGAAAACGGTCATAGACGATCGGAGGAGATAAAGAGATGGATCTGATGAAGACTATCGACATCGCGTCGGGTGGGATGAGGGCCCAGCGGACCCGACTCAATGTCATTACCATGAACCTGGCCAATGCCAACACCACGCGAACGGCGGAAGGGGGACCCTACCGGAGAAAGACAGTGATCTTTGAGACGACGCCTTTTGCAGAGACGCTCCAGCGGGAAATGCATGGCATCCCGGACGAAGAAGAGATCTACGGCGTCAAGGTCACTGAGATCGTCCCTGTCTCCGGAGAGTTCAAGAAGGTCTATGATCCGTCCCTCCCCGGCGCGGACAAGGAAGGCTACGTCTATCTGCCGAACGTGAATCTTGTACAGGAAATGGCAGCCATGCTCAACGCCAACCGCAGTTACGAGGCCAATGCAGCGGCGGTGAAAACGGCCAAGGAAATGGCCCTCAAGGCCCTGGAGATTTCCCGGTAGGCTTGTCGGGAAAATCAAAGGTGAACGGAAAGGGAGGCATAAGCCCGTGGAACCCATCAAGGGAACAGTGATGACCGGGCCCCCTCAATCCAGAGCGGGGGGGCGCACTGCAGGCAGGGACAGGGGCTTCGTCGAGGAACTCAAACGGTTCACCCGGGGGGTGGACGCATCCCTCAAAGAGGCCGATCGTATGACGGCGGCCTTTGCAGCGGGGGAAAGCTACGAGATTCACGATGTGCTCATCGCCTCCGAAAAGGCGTCCATTCGTTTCAAGCTTCTGATGCAGATCCGAAACAAGCTCCTGGACGCCTATCAGGAGATCATGAGGATGCAGGTGTAGACAGGGACTGGTCTGTTTTCCGCGTGATGCGCATCCGGTCCCAGGGAGGTTCTCTCCATGCCTGAAGAGGAAAAAGACAGCGCACAGGGCCTGTTGGGGGTGCTGAAGGCTATTCCCCCTGCGAAACAGATCTCTTTTCTGGTGGTCCTATGCGCAGTGGTGGGCGGCTTCGTTGCACTCTTTCTATGGGCCAACAGACCCGATTACCAGGTCCTTTTTTCTAACCTGGAGACTTCCGACGCGGGTCTCATCATCGACAAGCTCAAAGAGAAAAAGATCCCCTACCAGCTCAAGGACGGGGGGCATGCCATTCTTGTCCCGGATGAAAACGTCTATGACCTTCGTCTGGAACTGGCCAGCGAGGGGATTCCCAGGGGCCGAAGCGTCGGCTTCGAGATCTTCGATAACATGTCTTTCGGCACCACGGAATTCGTCCAGAAGCTCAAGTACCAGCAGGCGCTCCAGGGAGAACTGGCCAGGACAATCACCCGTTTCAGCGCCGTGCTGGACGCGAGGGTTCACCTGGTGACGGCCAAGGATTCCCTCTTCGTGGAACCCGAAAAACATGCCAGCGCATCGGTTTTGCTGCGTCTGCAGCCGGGCCGCAGGCTCACTCAGCGGCAACTTCAGGGAATCGTCAATCTCGTGGCCTGCGCCGTGGAAGGCCTGAGCCCCGAAAACATCACGGTGGTGGACATGGAAGGGGGGCTGCTGTCGGGCGGGCACGGCGATGACGAGCCTGCGGGTCTCAGCGCAACCCAGTTTGAATACAAGAGGAAGCTCGAGCAGAGTCTCGAAAACCGTGTTCGGAGCATGCTGGAACCCGTGGTGGGTTCCAACAAGGTGGTGGCGCGCGTATCCGCAGATGTGGATTTCCGCCAGGTGACAGTCTCCGAGGAAATCTTTGACCCCGACAGTGTCGTGATTCGCAGCGAACAACGCCGGAAGGAATCCTCTGTGGGCGGAAGGGGTCTCCCTGCCGGTTCGCCGGACCTCAAATTCGACATGTTCGAGACGCAGGCCGGCCAGACCTTCGCCACCACGAAACGTGTTAACAAGGAAAACGCCGTCATCAATTACGAGGTCAATCGCACGAACAGGCAAGTGGTCAGCTCCGTGGGCGATGTGAAGCGCCTTTCGGCCGCCGTCATCATCGACGGCCCCTATGAAATCACGAAGGACGAACAGGGCAATGAGGTCAGAAAGTTTTCACCCCGCAGCCGCAGGGAGATGAAAAACTTCGAGGACATCGTGAAGAAGGCCATAGGATTTGACGAGGCGAGGGGGGATCAGGTGACCGTTTCGAACATCCCCTTCGCGTTGCACAAGGAAGTGGTCCTCTCCGGCTCCGAAAGCGCGTCTCCGGGGTGGATGGCCTATGCAAAGAAGGCGGGCAAACCGCTCTTCAATGTCGTGCTGGTGGCCCTGTTTTTCTTCTTCGCCCTGAAACCCTTCAGAAACTGGCTGAATCAGACGCGGCAATACTTCGCTCCCAAGGCCCTGCCGGCCGGGGCGGGAGTGCCGGAGCTGGAGGCCCCTCCCCGGGAAGGAGGAGGCGCAATCTTGGACAAGGAACAGATCCTGGATCTGACCAATGCGGATCCCGAAAAGATCGTGGAAGTGATCCGTGGATGGATGCGTGAGGAGGGTTGATTTGGCAGAGATTGATGAACTCACCGGAACCGGTAAGGCGGCCGTGTTGTTCATGGTGATGGGGGAGGAATTCACGGCCAAGGTCTTCCGTCACATGGATGAGGACGAAATCCGCGTCCTCGGGGAGCACATGAACCGGATCAAGAAGGTGGAGCCCCGCACGGTATCCTCTGTACTGGAGGAGTTCATGCAGGCCTTCAGGGGCAACACCATTCTGGGCACCACTGGGGACCGTTTTTTCCGTAAGACCGTTTCCAAGGCATTCGACCACAAGAAGGCCAGCGCCCTGCTGGGCGAGGTGGGGTCCGGGTCCGGGAAGAACTATTTCGAGGAACTGGAAAGGTTGAGCCCGGAACTCTTGGTGAACTTTATCGGGGGGGAGCATCCCCAAACCATCGCCCTAATTCTTTCCAATCTTGATAATACGGTGGCCGCCGAGGCCATCAAGCTCCTGCCCGAGGCCATCCAGGACGAGGTGATCATGAGGATCGCACGGCTGGACAGCGTGCCCGACGAGATCGTCTCCGAGATTCATGAGACCCTTGCAGCGCAGGTCTCTGAGATCGGCACCAGCGGACCCAAACGGATGGGCGGCGTGGAGGTGGCGGCCGAAATCCTCAACCTGGTGGACCGTAAGACCGAGCAGAACATCCTGGAGCGGATTGAAGAGGCCGAAGAGGAATTGGCGGAACAGATCCGTCAGTCCATGTTTATCTTCGAAGACCTGGCCAGTCTCGACGATCGGTCCATCAGGGCCCTCCTCAAGGAGATCAGCAATGACGAGCTGACCCTGGCTCTCAAGACCGCGTCGGAGGCCTTGAAGGAAAAGATCCTGGGCAACTTGAGCCAGCGTGCGGCCGAGATGCTCAAGGAAGACATGGAGGTCATGGGGCCCGTCAAGATAACGGAAGTGGAAACGGCCCAGCAGAGCATCATCAAGACCGCCAGGCGCCTCGAGGAGGAAGGAAAGATCGTCCTCGCCGGCAAGGGAGGAGAGGAACTTGTCTAACCTCATCAAGGTGGATCGGGCAAGTGAGCTCCACGTCACCCCTTTCGAGGCGGAGGAGTATCCTTGTGATTCACATCCCTCCTGCGGACGAACGGGTACCGGCAAGGTCATCCTCCCGGCGGGTGATCGCGGGGCTTCGGGCCGTGAAGACCTTTCGGAGCAGAGCCTCCAGGACCGGGTGGCCGCCGCCGAAAAGGAAGGCTACGAAAAGGGCTTTGAGCAGGGGCACAAGGACGGCCTGCACCTTGCCCGGAAACGACTGGAAGATACGATCGGGAAAATGATACGCCTTTGTGAAGAACTGGCGGGGCTCAAGGCTCAGATCTACCGGGAAGCGGAAAGGGAATTGCTGTCCCTGGCCATGCTGGCTGCACGAAAGGTCCTGCAGGCTGAGGTAAAGGCTGACCCGGATACCGTCCTGCGGACACTGCGGGCCTGCCTGGAGCAATTGGGGGACCAATCCCGGGTGAGGGTCGTTCTCAACCCTCAGGATCTTGAGGTGGTGCAGGCCCACCTGCCTAGACTCACCGAGCGGAGCGGGGTGGATCGCTACGAAGTGGTGCAAGACCCGGCGATTCAACGGGGCGGTTGCATCCTGGAGACGGGTTTCGGTCGGATCAACGGCTCACTCGCAGACCAGCTCTTGCGTATCGAGAAGGAGCTGGAGCGGGAATTCGAGACCATACATGGGGGTTGCGGTGCTGCTGCTGAGCCGGTATGTGACGACAGTTGAGTCCTCCCAGCCGATCAGGCGGGAGGGAAAAGTGGTGAAGGTGGCCGGAACGGTCATCGAAGGGAGGGGCCCCTCCGTGCCGGTAGGAGGCGTTTGCGAAATCCACCGATCCCGCCCCCTGTCAGCCGTCCCGGCCGAGGTCGTGGGGTTCCGGCAAGGATCCGTTCTGATGATGCCTCTGGGCGGATGTGACGGCGTGGAGCCCGAGGCGCGCATCGTGGCGGAAACCTTTCATGCCACCGTACCCGTGGGGAGGGAGATGCTGGGCAGGGTCCTGGACGGCCTGGGCAACCCCATCGACGGGGGTGGCCCAATCAAGAACCGGATCATGGTTCCCCTGTATCCGCAGCCCATCAACCCCTTGAGCCGTTCACGGATACGGGAGCCCTTGGACGTGGGGGTTCGAGCAGTCAACACACTGATTACGCTTGGGAAAGGCCAGAGGACAGCCATCATGGCAGGCTCGGGTGTGGGCAAAAGCGTGCTGCTGGGCATGATGGCGCGGTATACCAAGGCAGATGTGAACGTCATAGGGCTCATAGGGGAGCGGGGACGGGAGGTCAAAGAATTCATCGAGCGGGAACTCGGCCGAGACGGCCTCCGGCGCTCCGTTGTGGTTGCCGCCACCGGGGATACCAGCCCCCTCATCAGGATCCGCGGTGCCTACTTGGCCACGGCGGTAGCCGAGTATTTCAGGGATCAGGGACTGGATGTCCTGCTCATGATGGACTCGGTTACCCGTTTCGCCATGGCGGCCAGGGAGGTGGGGCTTGCGGCCGGGGAACCGCCCACCAACAAGGCATATCCGCCCAGCACCTTCGCCCACCTGCCGCGCCTCCTGGAGCGAGCAGGCACCAATGGTTCCGGGGGTTCCATTACGGGCCTCTACACGGTGCTTGTGGAAGGGGACGATATGAACGAGCCCATCGCCGATGCGGTGCGTTCCATCGTGGACGGGCACATCGCCTTGGACCGGAAGCTGGCCTCACGTGGGCATTACCCTGCAATCGACGTGCTTACCAGTGTGAGTCGTCTCATGCAGGACGTGGTACAAGAGCGGCACCTGGCCTGGAGCTACCGGCTCCGGGAAATTCTCGCCGATTACGCCAAGATCGAGGACTTGGTCAACCTGGGGGCCTATGAAAAGGGAAACAACGAGCGGGCGGATCGTGCCGTGGAGATGATCGATCGGGTGAACCTTTTCCTTTGCCAGGATCGTGATACGGTCTCGCATATGGAAGACGGCCTGACGCAGCTCGAGGCCCTGTTCCAGGCCCAGTGATACGGTTCCGATAACAAACGGATGACGGGGGCACGTGGGCTTTAAGTTTCGATTCGCTCCGGTACTGTCATACCGGGCACATCTGAGGGACCGGGCCGAAATGGATTTTGCCCGTGCCCGCAAGGTCCTGGCAAGGGAGCTGGAGGCCCTTCGCCAGAGCCGGGCGCTGCTGGCCGAGGAGGAGACTTCTTTTCAAAAGGCCATGAGCGCGTTCCTGCCGGGTGACAGGCTGAGGACTCACATTGAATACCGGAGCGCGCTGGAGCGACGGATAGCCCTCCAGGAAGAGAAGGTAAGTCGGGCCCGGCGTGTGGCGGCCGAGAAAAAGAGGGCCCTGATTGAGGCGGAGAGGACCTTCCGCCTCATGAAGAAACTGGAAGAGAGGGATTGGGAATCATGGCGGACCGAAGAAAATTTGCTCGAGCAAAAGAGACTCGACGAGATCTCGGTCACAAGGTACGGGCGGGAATTTCCCTGAAGGGCAATCGTCTCGTACCGGCCGTGCTCGTGGTTTTCGGCATCCTGCTGGGAGCGAAAATCTTTGCCACCGCGCTCTTTGTGCGGGGGGGAGGGCTCGAGAATCATGGCCCCGCCTTGGCACTGGCAGGTGAAAAGAAAAGTGCAGTCCCCCTTGCCTCGACCACCAGCGCCGAGCTGGAAAAGCGGCTCAAGGCGCTGAAGGCCAGGGAAGAGGCCCTGAAAAAAAAGGAGGCTGAACTGGCCCCGTTGCGTGCCGAAATCGAGAGCCGGATGGCCGAACTCAATGAATTGCAGGCGCGTCTCACAGCCTACGCGAAGCGACTGGCGGAAAAGGAAAAGGCCTTGAAGGACCGCAAGATGGCCCACCTGGTGGCTCTCTACAGCGCAATGGAGCCAGGGAAAGCAGCCGTTATCATGGGAAAACTCAAGCTGGACTCCGTGGTGCGGATCCTGGCAAACATGAAAGGGAAGACCGCCGGAAAGATTCTTGCGAGCATGGATCCGGAAAAAAGCGCCCGCATCAGTGAGCGGTTGAGCGGAGACGACTAGACCTCCGAGCGTAATCCCTTGCCGTCCCCTCGTGCATCGGCCCTCCCGGTTTGCCCTGATAGGGCAACCCCCCGCCCACGCACAGGAGGGGTATCGAACGCCCCGAAATCTCCTCCACCCACAGCACAGACCTTATCACCCGATCCCTGGGGGTCCCGCCCGCTGCGCCGGGAAAATTTTTCCTCTCTTGTCTTTCCGAACTGGAAGGTTTTGCCCGGACGCAGACTTTTCTCCTCTCTATCCTATCATGACGCAACTATTTGAAATGACACAATTAAACCAGCGCAACCAGGCCTTGGCACGCCACTTGCTTTCAACTTGGGTGCTAAAGGCCCCGGGCCCGCCCGGTTGCCTGGCCCGAAGAGGACTGATCCCGCATTCGAGGGATCAACGGCCTTCTCAATAACGTCAATCGCCAGGGGATCATGATACAGGTATCTTTGTTGAATCTTTATGCGAGTCTTCCATCCGAGAGGGGAACGGCGGAAAAGCGGACCCCGCGGGACGTAGGGCAACGTCTATTTCGGGCCCTACTTAAGAGGGAGGCCGAACGTTCCTCGACTCGCGAAAGATACGGCGTACAGCGGAACGGAAGGGCACGAGAACATTTGTCTTCCCGGTCGTTGCGGAAAGAGGAGAGCGATCACTGGCCGGGGGAGGGGATGGACGCCCTGGGAAGGGATTTGCTACTTCCGCCGGACGCCCGGAAGGAACTACTTGCCTACCTGAAGGCAATCGGGCTTTCCGAGAAGAAAGCCCTGTCCCTTGTGCGCGGGGCAACGGACGGGAAGGGACGGATTCACCTCGATCGTTTGGCTGCCGCACTTCAAGACCATGAAGGGTCGGACGAGGATGGGCGCGGTGGGTTCCTGGTGCCGAGGGACCAGGTCCGGCAATTCGAGGTGATCCTGTTCAGGATGGGGCTGGGCGCAGAAGATGTACGACGTCTTGAGGAAGAGGCCCTCACTGCCCGGGGGGATTTCGCGTTGAAGCCGGTCGCGACGTACCTGGGGGCCTACGCTCCCGGCCTCGGGGAGGAAAAGGCCCTTTCAGCCCTGCTGGGACGCTTCGGCATACATTGCGTGAGACCGGAACAGAATCTGAATTTGGAAGCAGGTGAACTGCGGAGCCTCCTAGCACACTACCTGTCTCGGCCCGACTCTTCCGCAAGAGATCAGGCCAAGCGGGAGATCGCCGCAGCACTCAGGGAAAAGGGCCTGGGCCCCGAAGAGGTTCGCTCCTTCCTGGACCGCCTCACGGTCAAATACGCGCGTTTAGTCCTGGAATCCACGGATTCCGGCGATCCGCAGGAGGCGCGGCGTGCCAGGGAGGCCCTCATGGAAAGGGTGATTCTCGAGGAGAGGGAGGGACTCAGTGAAAAAGTCGTAAAGGCAAGGGCAATGGATTCAGTTTCCCGTAAGACGTCTGGAAACTCGGCTAGAGGATACGCATTCGGAAACGGTCCGTTGAAAGGGGAGGCGGCTTCAGAGTCCGAGTCAATGATGGAGAAGCTGAATAACCTTGAAAAGAGGATCCGGGAGTCGGCGGCCCACGGCAGGTCCGCAAGAACGGGTGCCGCGCGGGCCGAGACCTCCGTCCATCGCACTGGAAAGGCGGGGAGGGACCCCTCCATGAATCCCTCCCTTGCCCAGACGGGTCCCGCTAATCCCTCATCGGGCATCGATACGTCCTCGCAGGAGCCTCAAACCGGTCGGCCGGTCTCTCTCCCCCAGCTTGTCCCCACCATGGTGGACAGGATGCGCTGGATGCTCCGGGCAGGTCGCCATACGAGCCGGCTGGAGCTCAATCCACCCGAACTCGGTCGTCTTGACCTGGAAGTTGTCCTCGACAGGGGTGTTTTGCGTGCTCACATCGGGGCCGAAAACCTTGCGGTCAAGCATCTGATAGAGTCGAACCTGGGGCAGCTCAGGGATCAACTGTCACAGTTGGGAGTCACGGTGGAAAAATTCGATGTCATGGTGGGCCTTGCGAACAAGGACTTCGGAGACAGGCCTCAGGGACGGCTCGGGAAGAAGGGCGGAAAGGTTTTTCATTTGGGCGGTTCGAAGGAATCCCTTGAGGGTCCTGCGCCCGCCGAGACCGCTCTTTCCCTCTGGCGGGGGGCACGCCGCCTTCTCAGCGTTCAGGTCTAGGTCACGATAAAAGGAGAGTCGCATGTCGGTCCTATCTGAGATTCAATCCTCATCCACGGCGGGCACGATCGGTTCGTCGGCCGTGAACAAAAGCACTTTGGGCCGGGATGATTTCCTGAAGATCTTTCTGGCCCAAGTGAGCCATCAGGATCCCCTCAATCCCATGGAAGCCACGGAATTCACGGCACAGCTCGCCCAGTTCAGCAGCCTGGAACAGCTCTTCAATCTCAACAAGAATGTGGAGTCCATGAAGGAGGCGCAGTCGGACAGCTCCAGGTTCCAGGCCCTGAGCCTATTAGGCAGGGAGATTCTGGCCGAGGGCGATACCCTCGATCTTGAGGAAGGATCAATTGCCACGGGGGCGTTCAATCTCCCCGAGCAGGCCGACTGTACGGTTCTGGTCAAAGACCGTTACGGAAACATCGTCCGCAGGATTCGGCTGGGCCCTCTGGGAGAAGGTCCGCAGGCCTTCCAGTGGGATGGTCTGAATGACGCCGGCGCCCGTGCCGATGCGGGGACCTATTCCTTTGAAATCGAGGCTGTGGGAGATCAGGGCCATGCGGTGCTTGCGGACCCCATGATCCGTGGCCGGGTGAGTAGAGTAAGCCTGGAAGGCGCAGAGCCCGTGCTTTACGCCGGACAGATCCCCGTGAGACTCTCCCAGGTCTTGGATGTGAGGCAAACAGAAGCCCGGGATGATGCCGGGCCTGAAGAAACAGGCCAGGATGATCCGGATATCTCCGTCTAAGCCCTGGTCTTAAGGGAATTTTCAGACGGTCTCAAATAGCCGGAGGAGGAATGAAAGGAGGTCATCATGTCACTTTCCAGCGCATTGTTTTCAGGGATCAGCGGGTTGAGTTCCCTCGGCAACTCAATGCAGATCATCGGAGACAACATCGCCAATGTGAATACGGTGGGTTACAAGGGCAGCACCTTTACGTTCCAGGATCTGCTCGCCCAGTCCATCGCCACCCAGTCGGGCCCCTCCCAGGTGGGCCGTGGCACGGCCATCGGCGACATCTATTCCACCTTTGAGCAAGGGGCGTTCGAGTCCACCGGGAATACCACGGACCTGGCCATCGGAGGGAACGGGTTTTTTGTGGTGAAGGAATCGGGTACGGAAAATCTGTATTACACACGTGCGGGCAACTTCCGATTCGACAAGGACGGAAACCTGGTCAACCCGGAAGGATATATCGTGCAGGGCTGGGAACTGGACGACGACGGCGAGGACACCGGTTCCATCACCAATATCACCCTGAGTTCCTTCACCTCGCCGCCCGAGGAGAGCACGGCGATGACCATCATTACGAACCTGGACTCGGACGCCACGGGGAACTCCGGGGCGCTGCACGCATCCTGGGACGCCACCGCCTCCACCTACATGCCCGATACCGCCTACGAGTACCAGACCACGGTGAAGGTCTACGATTCCCTGGGCAGCACCCATGACATCACCGTCTATTTCGACAAGACGGCCACCTCCACATGGGAATACGTGGTGGTCTGCAACCCGGACGAAGACTCACGATCGGGCGCCACCGGCGAGGCCAAGGGACTCCTGGCGCGGGGCACCATCAATTTCAGCGACAGCTCAGGCACCATCGATTCCTCCAGCGGTATGACCATGTACAGGTTCAACGGGACTGACTGGACCGATCCCTCCGACAGCACGAACTGGACCGCTGTGAGCGTCAATACGGCAGGCTATCTTACTTTTGCGCCGGACTTCCTCGGGGGAACCGACACGGCCATGACCATCGCCCTGGACTTGGGGTCCCATTCCGAAAGCGGCTCCTGGGTCAATGATTCCCTGACCACTACCCAGTACGCCAGGGCTTCCACCACATCCTACCAAACGGCCAACGGATACGGGGCCGGGGATTTACAAGCCGTTGACGTGAGCGTGGACGGCATCATAACAGGAGTGTACACGAACGGACAGCTCATCCCGCTCTACCGGGTCGCCCTGGCCAAGTTCCAGAACAATCAGGGTCTCAAGAAGGTGGGAGGCAACCTCTATCGGGAGACCCTGGAAAGCGGGGATGCCGTCACCAACCGGCCCGGTACGGCGGGTCTGGGCAGCATCGCTTCCAACTCCTTGGAGCAGTCCAACGTGGACATCGCCAACGAATTCGTCCGTATGATCACCACTCAACGAGGTTTTCAGGCCAACTCCAAGATCATCACCGTCACGGACCAGATGCTTTCCGATCTTATCAACTTGAAACGTTAATCCTTCCCGGGATCTTCATGGTCCCCCTTGAGGGCGCGTTTCGCACGCCCCCAAGGGGGACCGCCTGCCGGAAAAGCGGGTCCGGGCGTCCAGCAAATGATTCGGAATCTGTCAATAAATTGACTGCCTCCCTCCGCGCCCCTAGCCCTCCAGCCGCTTTCGCCGGTGTGCCGCATTCTGCTTAATAAAAATAATATCCTGAAATTACAAGCTAAAATAGCCATCCTCGAAATCCGCATCGCCGCGCCGGATTATGGCACAGTGGTTGCTTACTAAGTTATCGATGACAAACAACTGAGCGGAGAGCGTGCGGACCATGGATATCGCAACCGTAGTGGGAATCGTCACGGCGTTCGCACTCGTCCTGTCGGCCATCCTGATGGGCGGGAGCATCAGCATCTTCATCAACATCCCATCGATCATGATCGTGGTGGGAGGGACTCTCGGAGCCACCATGATCAACTATCCCCTCCCCGATTTTCTCAAGGTGGTCAAGGTTGTGCGAAACGCTTTTTTCCACAAGCAGACCACACCCAACTCCATCATCGCCGAATTCGTAAAACTGGCCGGGGTGGCTCGGAGGGAGGGGATTCTGGCACTGGAGTCGAGCATCAACGACATGGACGACGAGTTCATGAAGACGGGCATGCAGCTTTCCGTGGACGGCCTGGAGCCCGGCGCCATCCGTGAAATCCTGGACACCGAGGTCCTGGCCATACAGGATCGTCACAAGTTGGGCGCGGAACTCTTTACTACCCTGGGGACGTTTGCACCCGCCCTGGGCATGATCGGGACCCTTGTGGGCCTGGTCCAGATGCTCCAGACCATGGAAGATCCCAGCACCATCGGGCCGGCCATGGCGGTGGCGCTTCTTACCACCTTTTATGGGGCCCTCATGGCGAACATCATCTGTCTGCCAATTGCGGGAAAACTGAGGACCCGCAGTTCGGATGAGGTCATGACAAAAGAATTGATGACCGAAGGCATCATCTCCATTGCCAAGGGAGAAAATCCCAGGGTCATCGAACAAAAGCTCAACGCATACCTGCCGCGCCAGTTGAGAGAAAGTTCCTTCAAGTAGGGTGTCCACGGGGGAGACGCGGCAGAGGAAATCACACCCCCCGGGGGCTTGATGGACCAAAAGAAGGAGGAGAGAAGATATGGCGGACGAAGCCAAGAATGAAGAGCAGGGGACGCAGGAAGAGCCGAAAAAGAAGTTTCCCGTCATGCTGATCGTTTTCGTCCTGGTAGTGGTGCTTCTCTTGGGCGGCGGAGCCTTTGCCTGGAAGAGCGGGATGCTGGACGGCATGCTCGGCAAAGAAGGAAAGGAAGCGGTGGGAAAGACCGCCGAAGAGTCCAAGCCGGACATCGGGCCCATCTACAACCTGGGTTCCTTCATCGTGAACCTGATGGAACCGTTGGGCAAGCGCTACCTCAAGGTGAAGGTGGAATTGGAGCTTGACAACGAGGAGACCCGGGCTGAGATCGAGCGCCGCCTTCCCCAGTTCAAGGACGCCGTGCTGACCATGCTCAGCAGCAAGAGCTATGAGGATATCAGCGATCTGTCCGGGAAGTATCAACTGCGTGCCGAGATGCAGTCCGTCCTCGACGGGTACTTGAAGAATGGAAAGATCGCCAACGTGTACTTTACCGAATTCATCGTCCAGTAGGTAGTGGGCGAACGTCGGCGCCCCCCGAGTCTGTCCGGAGCAAGAAGCGGTGGAAAGGATCTGAAAGCCGGTGAATCAGATACTGTCACAAGATGAGGTGGATGCCCTTCTCAAGGGCCTGGACACCGGAGAGGTTGAGGCGGAGGACGAGCCCGTAGAGCCCCAAGAGGATCTTGAGGTTTACGATTGGGCCGCCCAGGGTCGAAATCTCAAGGCGGATATGCCGATTCTGGGCCTAATGAACGGAAGGCTCGCCACGAAACTCCACACGGCCCTTTCGGGGATTCTAAGGAAACGGGTGGAGGTGGAGGCGGGCCCCCTCGAGGCCATCAAGTTCGAGGAATTCCAGCGCTCCCTCCCCATCCCCACGAGCCTCCATCTTTTCAAGATGGAACCGTTGAGGGGTACGGGCATGCTGGTGATCGAAAGCCGCCTCGTCTTCAATCTCATCGAGGCCTTTTTCGGCGGCGCCAGCATGGGCAATACCAAAGTGGAAGGGCGGGATTTTACGCCTATAGAGCGGAGGATCATCGAAAAGGTGGTGCACATGGTGCTCCAGGGTATGGAGGAAGCCTGGCGTGAAGTCTTTCCCATTCATCCACAGTTCATCAGATCCGAGAGCAATCCCCTGGGAGTGAACGTGGTTCCTCCCGCCGAACTCCTGGTCTCGGTCAAGTTCGAGCTGGAACTGAACAATACGGGCGGGAATATCATTCTGTGCATTCCCCAGTCTTCGCTGGAACCGATTCGGGACAAACTGGCAGGCGGATACCACCAGGAAGATCAGGACCAGGATGAAGGTTGGGTTCATCTTTTCGGCGAGCGTTTGAAGGAAGCGGAGGTGGAACTCAGCGTGGATCTGGGAAAGACTAGGATTCCCCTGGGCCATTACCTGAATATGCAGGTGGGGGATATCCTGGTTCTGGACAACCATTTCGAAAGCAGACTGACGGCTAGGGTCGAGGGTCTTCCCAAGCTGGAGGGATACGTGGGGCGTTTCAAGAACCGGAGGGTCTTCAGAGTGGAAGGCGAGATCGTCTCCTGAGCCCGCAAATGGCGGCCCTGCAGGGGCTCCGTGTGCCGGGGTTCCCACCCCGGCCCTAGAGACCGTTTCAAAAGACTACCATGAGGTGTTGATATGACCGGAAGCGATGAAAGTTTGCCTCAGGAAACGCAGCCTGCGGAGAACAGCGGCGCGGAAACCCAGGGCGTGGAGTTCGCGGAGATTTCGCCTGGCGGGACCGGTACGGAGAGTCCCAGAGGTATCGAGTTTCTTTTGGACGTACCGCTGGAAATCTCGGTGGAACTGGGCCGGAAAAAGATGCCGATCGGTGACCTGTTGAAGCTGACCCACGGGTCGGTCGTAGAGTTGGACAAACTCACCAACTCGCCCGTGGACATCTTCATCAACCATAAGCTCATGGGGCATGGCGAGGTTGTGGTGGTGAACGACCGATTTGCAGTGAGACTTATTGAGATA
>Ga0180301_10002199_pt1 | contig 15305 bp, 13 predicted proteins | sample GuaBasSediGuay16_FD_121797 | JGI IMG/M metagenome (GOLD analysis project Ga0180301, IMG submission 121797) | Subseafloor sediment microbial communities from Guaymas Basin, Gulf of California, Mexico - Guay16, Core 4569-2, 12-15 cm | ecosystem: Environmental > Aquatic > Marine > Hydrothermal...
ACCGAGTATGTTCCATGAAACATTAATCTCGTTGTCTGCAAGGGGCTGTCTTCCAATGACAATATCTGGTTTTATGATGTAATCAACACCCAACGTTGCAGCGAGATCCTTGTGGATCTTTAAGACTGTGGCAAGGTCGGCCAAGTGTTCATATTGCTCAAAGGCTGCAATACCTACGGATGCTTGGCTAGCTGAAAAAACCCATTCTCCTGGTCTAATGTGTGATAATAGCTTGAAACAGTTATTGAGAAAATCCATGGTTATTTCAGCAAAAAGCGTTCCAACCGTTTGCCCGACAGGAGGATCATTGCAGAGGGGGAATCCAAGTCTCTTGACCATACCAATGGCCAAAATTTTGCTCGTCTTGCTGCTTATATCTGCAAGGTTAGGGACGCCAGATCTGCTCCCCAGAATCCTGGTGCAAATTTCCTTGTGGTATCTTTTACGCAGCTTTGCAATTGTTATAGGTTCGGGCTTCATTTCAGGCAAGTCAACAATACATTACCAATAACCGAGGACTATTTAAGCTTACAGAACCCAAGGACATATTCCTTATGCATTCTTTCTTCTATTCGGGATCTAGAATTACCACCAATACCAGCTGGCATCATACGGCGGTCACGGTCCAAGCGCCTCTGTCCTATGCCAACCAAATCAAAACCTCCGTTTTGCCCTATTTCAGCCAAACATCTCCCCGCCTCTATATTTACCCCTCGCATTGTAGAAGAGCCTACAACAACCACTGCGGTTCTTTTTGGTTTTAAGACTCTATACATCTCAGACAAACACAAATACATTTCCGAATAGTATCGCCTCAAAACATGTGCTTTCTTGAGATCTCTATCACCTAGCTGAGAGATAATATACTCTGTGTATTCAGGGAGAGCGTAAGCCGGTGAATTTCTGATCCTTTCCCCTCCGATATAATCAGAACGTTTTTTGGACAAAGAACCAATATTGTATCCAAACCATACCAGGGAAAACTTGTGTGCCCTCATGTAGTCAATGGCGTTAGAGGCGTACGGAGGAGAGGTTACGATAAGATCTATAGAGTCATCACGAAGACTTACGGCTTGGGCATCGCTACATAGAATTGTACCCTTCCCCTTGAGGTTATTTAACTTCGCAATTGTTTTGACGTTTTTGTTAAGCCGTTTTTGGAATTCCTCAATAGCCGAACGAGGAATCTTGCCTTCTTTCTTATGGGGTCTAGTATGGGCAAGGTCATAGGCCATCGAAACCCCACCTGATTTTGTAATAATGATTGAGGACAAGGCAATCTGAAAAAAACGTCTAAGAGTTGCATCCGATATAGCTTTAATTTCCCTTGCTATACAAAAAAGCTCCAATTGAGTATCTTCACGAAACCAATAATCTATGAATTTCTTTGTGTCTGAATCAAAATAAGCCTCAAAGGCTTCTCTGAGAGTGTTTCTCTCATGATGCAAAGCAGCTATTGCATTTTGAAAAATCGGTCTCGCTATCCTAATGATCTCCCCAGGGTCTATAGGGGTAGTCTTCACGCTCGCCAAACTGATGGCCAATGGATCAATATCGACACCTATGCCATATCGGCCGAGTATCATAGCTTCCACAACAGTTGTACCCGATCCAGCCATCGGGTCTAACACTATTTCGCCAGGTTGAGTTAAATAGGAAATAAATTTTCGGGGCAATTGTGGGGGAAACTTGGCAGGAAAAGCATGAAAGTTGTGCGTCGCATAACCAGTATCTTCTCCATGAAACTCAAGATCATCTGATAAAAGTCTCCTCAGAGTTTCCCTTGGATGATCACGACTCTGGGGATCATGGTGCTCTCTGCTGCCATCTGGCACACAGGAGAAAAGATCCATTTGGACAGGCTCTATAGACGTCATAAACGGCCTCTCCGAACAAATTTCTATGCGAACTGAAGCTGGGCTATTATTACCCCATTATAAAACTGAAAAATAGGATACAAGGAACCAACATAATTTGTTAGAGAAAGTGCAACTAAATCAAAATCTCTTTCTGTCCCGTACTTATTAATTAAAATCAGCCAGACGGTCAAGCACAAATGGAGACGAAATAAATTCCTCTCCCTTGATGCGATTTGTGTCTCATCAAGGTTTTCCTGCGTCACCCCAGGCCTAAACCACCTTTTCTTACTCTCCCTTAAACACCGGCTTTCGTTTCTCCAGAAACGCCCTAAATCCCTCCTCACGATCTTCTGTATCACGAACTGCAAGGCTGCCCTGGGCCTCCACTTCAAGACCCTTTTCCAGCCCCTCATATTCCCCTGCTGCCATGGCCTTGAGTACCCAACTTATAGCCACAGGGGGCCTTTCGGCCAGTCCGCGCGCAAGCTCAAGGGCATTGTCCATAAGCTTTTCCGGGGCACAGAGGTGGTCCACCAGGCCCATATCAAGGGCCTGTTGAGGGGTAATTGTTCTACTGAAAAGGATCATATCCAAGGCCCTTGTCCGACCCACTAGTCGCGCTAACCGCTGGGTCCCGCCCCAGCCGGGCATAATGCCCAGATTGAGCTCAGTGAGCCCAAGCTTGAATTCTTGGTCGTCCACCATAATCCTGAAATGACAGCACATGGCGAGTTCTAACCCACCGCCCATAGCATGTCCATTAATGGCTGCAACCACCGGCTTGGCAAAGCGGTCAATCCGTGTCCAGAGGGCCCTGGCCATTGGGCTTATCTTAGCGGCATTTTTGGCATCGCTTACATCAAACCCTGCTGAAAAGAACTTATCCCCTGCGCCTGTAAGGATAATAACCCTTGTGTCCTTGTCGTTTTCCACTAGATCAATGACCCCCTGGAACTGCTCTGTAGTGGCAAGATCCCAGGTATTTGCCGGTGGATGGTTAATGGTCACGATAGCAATGTGATCCTCTTTCTCCAAAATGATATTTCTCTGCCTCATAGATTCATCCTCTCCAAAAGTTAACCTATCCAACATCCCCCATCACTTATATCAACCGCCGGGCAGGTTAAGCTGGAATTAGGTATTTACTTAATCGTTGATACCTCGTAAAAGGCTTTGCCATGTGGGCCTTTGCAGAAAGCTCCCCCCTACATTCTTTTCCATTTCAAGAAACATCTTCCACGGCACAGCAAAACTGAGTAGGTTTTTACCAAGTTGTTTTCTTATGTTCAATCTTGCCGAGATATCCGTCAGGCCCACCACCGCTCGGGGATACTCCGATTGGGCCTCCTTGTAAGCAAAAACCCCGATGGTTTGACATCCTGCGGCATATGGAATCGTAACGTTTTCTGTTCCCTCTCTCCCGTAATTGGCAAGTATGACAAGTGCTGAAAGTTGATCAGGATTCACAAGGAATACGATGACCTGCGGTTGTTCCTGACTAGGATCGATTGCCTTGAGTGACTTGAACACAACGTATCTTGATGGAACATCCATCATGGGCATGTTCTCAACAAAGTTCTTGACCAACTCCGGCGATTTCAAATACCCTTCACCATGTAGGAAATCTTCAAGGAAGTCCTTGGTCACAAACTTTTCGATCCCTTTGGCTATCTCTTTGCCTTTAGGGGTCTGCTCGTTGCCCGATGATAAGAAGGAATAGAAACACTCGATACCCCCTGGAAACGCAAGGTACTGGTTCCCAAATCCAAGACCTACACCTCCCCCCCAGCAGCCGTAGGTTTCCTTGCTAAAGGCCGCTATCTTGCCTTTGGCCGCAGCCGCGAGCATCCACATAACACAGCCCCACTTACCCTTCTTAAACCCCTTTGCCTCCGCCGGTTTTTCATCGGTCCAGATGATACCAACGGGTTCATATCTGGTTCTGATGGCTTCTGCTATTTTGCTCTTCATGTGTTATGTACCCCCCTTTGTTGTATTGTAAATTTTTCCCTGCCTGGTCATATCCCGGCAAAAACCAACCGGCTACCCGACTCACATCCCACAGTCTACTCATGCCGCAAGGCCTCGATAGGATCCAGGTGGGCTGCCTTGCGAGCAGGAAAATAACTAAAGAAAACCCCTACTGCCATGGAAAAGACAAATGTGATGAGGACAATACCAGGGCTTAGAACAAAAGGGACCAATAAGATTCGGGTAAGCCACAATGACACCACAATCGCCACAATTATGCCAATAACCCCACCAAAAGTGGTGGACGAAGAGGTGATCTTCTGCGAAATAAGCATCATGAGCCAGTGCCGCGCCCTTTTGACCGTCAGCTCCACAGACATAATGCACTTGCTGGGAAAGCCCCTGTCTTCTGATCTCATCCGGCGTTTGGCGGACCACATAACTCGATTTTCCCTTGCAGACATTAAGGCTGTAGCTGAATCTCCTCCTGTATATGGTGAAGGTTCCTAGCCATAGAATGTTCCTTTTCCTGAATGCGGCCGAAGCCTCCAATAACCCTTAAGACAGGGTAATTGCGTCCCAACACTGCTATTCCCCTTCGGTCTTCTCCCCGATCCTCCTTAAAAACGCATCTCTGCGGTCCTTGCTCCACTGGGAGCAAAAGAGGGGCCTCCCTTTCATCACCCGGCTCATACACAGGGAGCAGGTGGGCTCACAGGCTATGATAGGTTCTGCGACCTCCCCCTTTGCCTTTTTGGGCCACAGCGGATCAGCAAACAAGACCCGGGCAAGTCCTATTAAGTCCGCCTCCCCTTGTGCCAGAATCCGCTCGGCCGTACCAGGTGATTGAATTCTCCCTGCAGCGATCACGGGGGTCTTAGAAACAGCCTCCTTTATTGCTCGGGCAAAATGGACCATATAGCCTTCTGACCGTTCCTTCTCTAGGTATTCAGGAAGGAAAAAAGAGTCGTATGTACCCGCCATTACAGAAAGATATGCAACGCCCATTTTCTCCAATTCTTTTGCATAAAGGGTGGTTTCGTTCAGGTGGAGGCCATCAGGCAGCCACTCATCAGCTAGAAACCGGTACCCTACAGGATAGTCTTTCCCAACGGAGTCAGTGACCGCTGTAACCACTTGAAGTGGAAAGCGCATTCGATTTTCAAGACCTCCGCCATATTCATCGCTCCGGTTATTCGTCCGAGGAGATAAAAATTGAACAATCAGATATCCAGTGCCACCATGGATTTCCACGCCATCAAATCCTGCTTCTTTGACACGTTTAGCTCCTTCTGCAAATGCCTCAATAACCCTTGCAATATCCTGCTTGGTCATTTCTTTGGGTATCACATCACCCGTTTTGACTCCTGAAGGGGCAACTCTTTCACGGCCATAAGCATAACGACCCGCATGGTTGATCTGTAAAAAGGCCATTGCCCCCTGATCATGAATCACTTCAGCCAAGTTGGAAAGACCGGGAATGTATTGGTCGTCATTCACTCTCAAAGTAAACGGCGACCCCAATCCCAATGGATCCACCGAGGCGTTTTCCACCACCACCATGGCCACACCTGAGGCAGCCATTTCCCGGTAGTGATCCAGCATGAGTTCGCTCACCGTTCCATCTGCACTGGCATAGCCCACATACATGGGAACCATAACAAGTCTGTTCTTCAGTGAAAGATCTTTAATAGTAAAGGGTGAAAATACATTCGAGACGTTACCCATAAGTCCTCCTTTCTCTTCCCGATTAGGGTGAACGTCTGCCCCACGGACCTATTGCCATGGAGCGTAATTCCAAGATAGGAAACACGGTCCAGGTAATATCCAAAGTATGTAGTCTAGAAATAGGAATACGAAAGGAAATTTGTCCTTCTGTCTTGAACAGACCAAATGGGGCCCCCGGGCTTTGACCAATGGTTATTTAAGCTAAGTCCTACTTCACATTTTGGATGTTTTCTCGCTTGCCTAGATAAACGCTATTACTTTGCCACAAAAAAGGCCCCATTACTATACAAAAATCTCACCGGTATTTCTCCCCCTAAGCCAAATGGCCTTACAGGAAGGCCTCTCCGAGTTGGCATAGTTATTGCCTCTTCTACGACCGTACAGGCCGTCGGGCCCGATGTAAAGGGGTCTTGAGAAAACCTGAAACAGCAACAGGCCCCCTCGCGGAAATCCTAGCCGCCATGGCCCTAGGGCCTGTCACCTAGAAAATAAGGGGGAAGGCCTACTCAAGATAAACTCTCAAGTCATTATGTCAATTTATAGTACATTTCACTCAGACCATTGCCAAAATGATGACAGTTGGGATTAAAGACTAGGGCATCTCCCTTTTAAACCATCATCCCTGCGTCTGGGAAAGGAGGACTAAGGTATGAAAATGCACACTAAAATCATGTTGCTTTTGACCCTTCCCCTATTGTTTATCTCCGTGGCTGTTAGCTCCATTTCCATTTGGAAGATGAAGGCCCAAGGGGAACAAGCCGCCCTACAGATTGAAAGTATGGGTAAGGTATTTACAGACAAGATGAAGGCTGACTATACCGCCCAAATTGAATCTTATCGAAAAGACCTCATCGCTTCCAAAAAGGAATATATAAAGTCAGAGGTGGATACGGCCCTCAGTGCGCTAAGCAAATTTATCGGAGATTTGGAAGCACTCCAGACCGAGGGTTTGCGGGGGGAAACCGATGAGGCACTCAAACAAGCCATGTTGGAGGAGGCGAAAACAAAGGCTGCAGATCTCATTAAGCACCTTCGATATGGGCCGGAAAACAAAGACTACTTTTGGATTAACGACATGACGCCCACTATGATCATGCATCCTTACAAACCTCAATTGAACGGCAAGGACCTTTCCGGGATAAAGGATCCAAAGGGAAAGAAGCTGTTCATAGAGTTTGTCAGGGTATGCAAAGAAAAGGGAGAAGGGTTTGTGGACTATTACTGGCCAAAATATGGCGCTGACAAACCCCAGCCAAAGCTATCTTTTGTGAAGCTTTTCAAAAAATGGAACTGGATCATTGGCACTGGAGTTTACATGGACGAGATAGAGTCGGCTGTCCAAGCAAGAAAGGCTATGCTGGATAAAAGGCTGGATAAAATCGCCACACAAATTCGAGATCAGGTGAAGGAGAGCCATTCTAGGGTAAAAAAACAGATTGAGCGGACCCTTTGGATCATCTCAGCCATCACCCTTGGAATGATACTCCTGGCGTTGGGGGTTTCATTCCTTTTTACCATTCGCAGTATCTCCAATCCCATAAACAGTGTGGTAAGAAAATTGAGTAAGGGATCCGAACAAGTGGCTTCAGCGGCCCACGAATTGTCAGACTCCAGCCAGACGTTATCAGAAGGAGCATCTGAGCAGGCCGCATCCCTTGAAGAGACTTCCTCGTCGCTGGAGGAAATCTCATCCATGACCAAACAGAATGCAGAAAACGCCTCTCAGGCAGATTCCCTTATGAAAAATACAAACAGGATTGTAGTGGAAGCCAAAGAGGCCATGGAAAAACTCACTACAGCAATGGACGGTATTGCCAAATCCAGCGAGGAGACCTCGAAAATCATAAAGACAATTGATGAGATAGCCTTTCAAACCAATCTTCTGGCCCTCAATGCCGCAGTGGAGGCTGCACGTGCCGGAGAAGCTGGGACAGGGTTCGCGGTGGTGGCCGACGAAGTGCGAAACCTTGCCATGCGAGCAGCCGAAGCGGCAAAAGACACAGCCACATTGATAGAGCAAAATGTCGTGCAGATCGGACAAGGTGCGGAAATGGTCGCCCAAACAAATAAGACCTTCTCTGAAGTTGCTCAAAGTGCGGACAAGGCAGCCCAATTGGTGGGAGAAATCGCCTTAGCCTCCAATGAGCAGGCACAGGGAATTGAACAGATCAACAGGGCCATTGAGGAAATGGACAAGGTGGTACAGCGCAGTGCGGCCAATGCAGAGGAATCTGCCAGTGCATCTGAGCAGCTAAGGGCTCAGGCAGAAGAAATGAAAAATATCGTCCAAGAACTTATCCGCCTTGCTGGCACAATAGAGAAGGAAAACCAAAACACAAAACCCAGCACACAGGTTACTACTCAAAAAAGGCAACATCACCCTTAAAGGACTCCCCTGAGGAGCAATCTCCAGAAAAGATTATCCCTCTTGACAACAATGATAATGATGGTTTCGAAGATTTTTAGAATCAAAGATTTCTGGATGGAGCTATCAAAGGAGGTGCCTGAGCTACTTGGGGCCTAAGCAGATTTTCTGCAATTCCTGGTCCAGCCATCTTCGTATTTCATCACGAGTCCGACGAAAGGCAATTCTTTTGTCTTCCCCAGAGCCGGTAACTGCTGTAGGATCCTGAAATCCCTTATGAACCCTTTTCTTTCCGCCTGGAAAAAAAGGGCACATCTCATTGGCATGGTCGCAGACCGTAATCACGCAGTCTATTTCCTGATCCAGGAACTGTTCCACGCTCTTGGATTCATGCCTGGAGATATCAATCCCTATCTCTTTCATAACGTCAATAGCAAACGGATTGACTTGAAATGGCTCAATACCGGCGCTGTAAGCTTCATACTGATCCCCATAAAGGGCATTGACCAGGCCTTCAGCCATTTGGGAGCGAGCGGAGTTATGGGTACACACAAAAAGGATAGTCTTTTTTGTCATGATGGATGGACCCTAGTTAGTGCCTATCCAAAAATTGTGATTTTTGGATAGGAGCGTTCAGCTCTCAGACTTCAACAAAAACCATGAAATACCAGCGGCTTAAGCTGATTGCTGATACCTGCCTATGATTTGTGGCGGGCAGGCAGGGCTAACCGCTGATGGCTACATCCAGAAATATCCCATTTGGGGATGGACATTAGTAACATTAATAAGGTATTCAAAATAACCTCGTGCACCTCCTCTTGCAACCAAAAAGATTACCAAAGCTCAACGCAGGCTACAAGATATGCATAGACCCAAAGGCCCTTAAGGTGCTAATATGCCATTATAATAGTCCCATCACGCGCCCCAAGGAAAAGGGAGAAAGCCATGGATTTATATACTCCTGTTGGTAGAAGAGAAACCATTAAGAAGCTCCTTTACATGGGTGGTTCGATTCTTTTTGCAAACCTTTTAGTAGATTCTCTTCCTTCCTCTCTGGCCACCAAATTGGGACCTGAAAATTCTGGCTTTATCGTCGAAGGCATAGGCAAGCAGAAGGGTTACTCCGTGACACAGCTTGTAAGAAGAGTCTTCGACGCAGCCGGCGGGATAGATCATTTCATATCAAGAGGAGATGTGGTAGCAATCAAACCTAACATCTCATGGGCCAGAAGCCCTGGGCTTGCTGCCACCACAAATCCAGAAGTTTTAAGGGCCGTGGTGGAACTATGCCAAGAAGCGGGGGCCAAAAAAGTCAGGATTGTTGATCATACTATACATGATGCAAGGCGCTGTTTTGCAATCACAGGGGCAGGACGGGTCGCAAGAGAAACTGGGGCCGAATTGGTATTTCCTCGCTCCTCTCTGATGCGCAAAATGAAAATAGGAGGTGTCCGCCTTGATACATGGCCTGTTTTCACCCCCATCGTGGAGGCCGACAAACTGATCAACATTCCCATAGCAAAACACCATTCCTTAAGCAAGCTTACCCTGGGCATGAAAAATTGGATAGGTGCAGTAGGAGGAAGCAGGTGGGTTCTACACCAGGATATCAATCAAAGCATTGTGGATCTGGCCCGATTTTTCAACCCAACCCTTACCCTTATAGATGCGATTAGGATCATGACCCGTAACGGCCCATCAGGAGGCAAAAAGGAATATGTGGCAAAAAAAGATGTCTTGATCTTGAGCAATGATCCTGTGGCTGCAGACGCTAGGGCGGCCCTGCTATTCGGCAAGAGGCCCGCAGATCTCGGCTTTATCCGACTGGGCAAGAGATGGGGACTTGGTACATTTGACTTTCGGCAACTTCAGCAAAAAAAGGTCCATATATGAGGGTTAAACAGCTCGTCTGGCTAAGAAGGATAAGCCAAGGTTTTTTTCTATTCCTTTTTCTTTTTCTCCTTGCTGAAAGCCGTCTACCGCAAAAGATATTTCTTGAATACTCTGTTGTTTTCACCTCAGAACAAGATATCAGAATAAGTTGGCCCATAAGATTCTTCTTTCAGCTTGATCCGCTCGTCGGCCTGTCTTCACTTCTATCAGGCCACCGACTGATTACCGGATTCATATGGGGAGCCATTGTCCTGTTTCTTACCATGTTTTTGGGAAGGGCCTTCTGTGGCTTTATTTGCCCTTTAGGAACTATAAACCATTTGGTGAGCAGACTAAAACCTTCCCTAAAAGGGGATCGCTTGATCAGGGCAAACCAGAAAAGCCCTGGCCAGAAATTCAAGTATTTTGTACTCATCGCCCTTTTGATCGCCTCGGTACTAACTCTAAACCTCACAGGTCTTATGGATCCTATCTCTTTGTTGTTTAGGTCACTGGCACTGGCCGTGGTGCCAAGCGTGGGAATCGGGCTGAGTTCCTTTTTCCATGCCATGGCCAACAGTGATATCAAGTTCTTGAATTATCTGAGCTATGGAGGTGAAGTCCTCCTGGCGCCCATATTTGGCTATGAATCCCAAGCCTACCAGACAGGATGGTTCATAGGTTTGCTTTTTCTTTTTATTTTATTTCTCAACCGAATAAGAGCCCGGTTCTGGTGCCGGGTCTTGTGTCCCCTGGGGGCCTTGTTAGGGGTATTTGCAAGATTTGGTTTGCTCACCCTCAAGAAAGATCAGGAAAAATGTACCAATTGTGGGCTGTGTTCCCAGTTCTGCCAGGGGGCTGCATGTCCTGAGCCTGGCAATGATTGGCAGCCTACTGAGTGCATCACCTGCTTCAACTGTTCCAATGTGTGCCCTGAACATGCACTTTCCTTTAGATTAAAGTGGCGCCTAAACCTTAATAAAGCCCCTGACATGGGCCGTAGGGCCGTGCTGGGAGGAATTCTTGCCGGAGTGTCTTTGCCTTTTTTGGGGAAATTAGATGGTCGAGTTGAGAAGGTATCTGACTCAAGGCTCATAAGGCCACCCGGGGCAGTACCTGAGGAAGAATTTATCACCCTTTGTCAAAGATGTGGCCTCTGCATGAAGGTATGTCCCACAAATGCAATCAACCCCACGTTGGGTGAGGCCGGAATGGCTGGCTTTTGGACTCCTAGACTCATCATGACCATGGGTTATTGCGAGTACACCTGCACGCTTTGCGGAAGTGTGTGTCCCATCGGCGCTATTAGGGAGATATCGGTCAAGGAAAAGATAGAACGCCCCATAAAAATTGGAGCTGCTTTCATAGACAGAGGCAAATGCTTGCCTTGGTCTGGAAACGCTCCATGCATTGTGTGTGAAGAGCATTGCCCCACATCGCCCAAGGCCATTTATCTCCGCAGGGAAATGGTCAAGACCCGCAATGGCCGCCCTTTGGAGATGCAGCTACCTTTTGTTGACCTCAAAAGATGTGTGGGATGTGGGATATGTGAAAACAAATGCCCAATCAAAGGAGATGCTGCTATAAAAGTAATCGCAGCAGGAGAATCCCGCTCACTCAAGAATCAGATTCTGCTATAGTTTCAATAAAGGAGGAGAAGGTCATGGAAGTGAAGAATTTCAAAGACTGCGAAGATGTTAAGATCGAGGAGTTCCCATTTAAGGGGCAGATGCGTAAAGTTATCGGCACCAGTGTACGATGGCTTTCCAGGTATGGAGACGATGGCCACGGGTATCCTGAATATGGTCTCCGATATTTCACCATTCAACCTGGAGGTGAAATTCCTATCCACAATCACTTTTACCACCAAACCATGTATATCCTAAGCGGGCGATTCGAGTGCTGGCAATTTGACATGGACACCGAGGAGGTGGTGGATACCAAGATTGTTGGCCCTGGTGACTACGTCTATGTACCGAGCATGGAACCCCATGGTATGCGTAATATCGGGGATGAGCCTGCCACGTTTTTGTGCTGTATAGGGAATGTATATGAAGAGTAGGCAGGGAAGAGGTATGGATTTGCCTTTGTAATCTTACCCTCTTATTTTTCTATTTCACTGTCGCTTTCCAGTTGAAAGAGGCAGATATCCCTGCGGTGAATTACGCCCAAGAACCGAGTAATCTTTCCTTTTTCAACTACTGGAAGATAGGGCAATTGGTGGCGTTCCAATTGGCGTAGGGCATAAGCGAGGTCATCATCAGCATTCACTGTTTTAACCTTTTCCGCCACATCTCGGGCAATGATAAGGTGGGCCAAGTCCTTATCAAAAAAGAGGTCTCGAATGGAACCTAGGGAAAGTATGCCGATCCATTCTTTATCATTTCCTACAACAGGCAGCATGGTGTATCTTGTCTTTTGCATTATTTTTATTATCTCATCCAATGTTGCGTCCTGCGGTATTGTATCAATATGATACCGCATAAGGTGCTTGACGCAGAGGGCTTCTTCTTGTTCACCAATGTCACAGGCCGGAGTTCTGCCAAAGGCCTCAAGGACCCTTGAGCGTAACAAAGACAAATTAGCTCTTATATGCCCTATTGTAGGTAATGACAAAATTTTCACAATCTTGACTTCCCCGCCCCTTACAAGGCTTAGTTTAGTCAAAATGGGCCCAAATACCTCAAAAACCACTGTTGTGGCAAGGATGGTTGATAGAAGGGACCCTCCTATGGTGGGGACCTCTCTGGCTGCCCAGGCGGAAAGACCAATAGCGAGACCAGCCTGAGGCAGAAGCCCTATGCCCAAATAGATACCACTGGGTATATTTACTCCGGCCCATCTCTTCCCCAGAGTAGCACCTAAAATTTTTCCACCTGCCCTTGCAAGAATATATATTACACCTGCCAATCCCATCTCCTCGAGCATGTCAATGTGAAAGCTTGCTCCGGCAAATACAAAAAACAGGGCATAAAGCGGGTAATCCATCTCACTCAATCGCTTGACAACCATCCTTGTCCGATCGCACGTGTTTACCAACACACCACCCATTACCAAGTTCGTTAACATTGTGGATACAGAGAAATAGTGAGAACACCCTATTCCCAATAATATGGCAGCCAGTGAAACCAGAAGGAGTTCGTTTTCTTCAAGCCCAAGCCGGAGATAGTACTGAAGAAATAACGCTAGCCCTAAACCCAAAAGCAGAGGCAGGAATATCCCATGCGCCACCTCGGAAATGGAACCAATAAATGCGGAGCCTCCGCTTGCAGCACTTTGGGGAGCAAACGAGATGATGCTCATGGCAATTACAAAAGCGATAATGCACACTAAATTATTCAAGCCTACCATGGCCATAATATGGTCTGTAAGAGGGCCCTCAGAATCCAAATCTCTAATTACCAGCAAGGTAGCGGCGGGTGCTGTGGCTATGGAAAGAATCCCCAGAAAGACAGCCGTGCTTAACGAACCTCTCAGCGCAACCAATAAGGAGATAAAAACAAGGGATGATGTGAATAAAATATCTCCAACAAAAAAGAAAGGGAGTGTATTCTTAATTCTTTTGAACTTCTTGGTATCAAATTCTGTACCAATGTAAAATGCAATGATGCCTAATGCGATCTCGCTAATAAAGGTAAAATGTGCTACGTCCTGTTTGGTCAAAAAATCTACTACTGATGGACCAATAAGAAGCCCTGTCAATAAGTATCCAGTTACCCGAGGCAGTTGAAAAAGCAGGGCAACCCTGGCTCCCAGTAACGCTAACACCACAACCGCGGCCAATAAAAGAATGTAACCCATCGATATCTTCCAATTCCTGCTTCATAACCTTGTCCTAAAATTGGACACCCTTTAATCCAAACAGTACACTGAGCGGACCAATTCCTTAGTCGAACAAAATTGAGGCGATCTTACCATATTTTTTGATGCAAATCTCTGATAAAAAATTGGGCAAAAGAGTCTTTTACCTTACTCCAAACCCATCTTTCCCGGGTTCAGGATGTTATTGGGGTCTAAGGCACGCTTAAGTGTGCGCATCACCTTGAGGGCCACCCGGTCATGCTCCAGTGGCATATAAGCGGCTTTGGTCATCCCAATCCCATGCTCTCCTGAAAGGGTTCCTCCAAGATCACAAGCCAGCTTGTGGAGATCATAAAGGAGTTGTTCCAAACGGGCTGTCTGATCAGGATCGTTGCTGTCGTAAAAGATATTAGTATGGAGGTTTCCGTCGCCTGCATGGCCAAAATTGAACAGGAAAAGGTTGTACTGGCGGGACAGGTCTTGTGAACGACGTAGAAATTCAGCAATACGGCTCATGGGTACAGCAATATCTTCTGGCACACAATCAAGGTGAACTGTGCCCATCATTCCACCAATGGCCTTTCTGGCCTCCCATAGGTGCTCCGCATCTTGCTGATCCTTTGCCACTCGGACTTCGATTGCATTACATTTATGAAAAAGCTGCGCTACCCTTTCAAGCTCGAACCTCACATAGTCCTCTGTCAAGCCATCAGTCTCCACCAGAAGAAGTGCCTCTACTTCTGGCAATTCAATTCGAGCATGTTTACGCAGGAGTTCAATGGCCGCTCCATCCAGCAACTCCATCACGCTCGGGGTTACATCCGAATGCATGACCAAGGTAACGGCTTCGCCGGCATCTTCCAGCCTATGGAACGTGGCCAGGGCCGTCGCCGTGTACGACGGTTTGGGGCATATCTTCAAAGTGATCTCTGTTATCACCGCCAATGTCCCTTCTGAACCCACAAGTAATCTACACAGGTCATATCCCGAGGATGTCTTCATGGTGCGGGCCCCTACGTGCATCACTTCGCCGTTGGCAAGTACCGCCTTAAGGCTCAGGACATAATCACGGGTGGTGCCATACTTTACGGCCCGCAATCCTCCTGCATTGGTTCCCACATTCCCCCCTAGCGTGCATACTGAGCCACTGGCCGGGTCTGGAGGAAAGAAGAAACCAAGGGGCGCCAGGGCAGCTTGGAAATCGGCATAAACTACCCCAGGCTGGACCACCGCCAGTCTGTCCGGCACACTGATCTCAAGGATCCTGTTCATGCGCGTCAGGTCAAGCACAATCCCCCCCTTGGCCGGCACTGCCAGACCTCCGAGTCCTGTGCCCGCCCCACGGACAGTCACTGGAATTCCCTTGCTATTGGCCAGAGTAAGAATCTTTGATACCTGCTCTGTGGATGTAGCCCACACAGCACAATCAGGGCGATGCTGATAACCGGAGGCATCATAGGAATAGGACACAAGATCTATTAGCTTCTGGGTAAAGTTCTCAGCACCCACAATATCTATAAGTGCTTGGCATACTAAAACGTCCATTTAAACACCCTTCACCAAAAGGCGCCGTATAAAACGCTCCATTCTGTCTAAGGCCTCTGAAAGTCGCTCCTGGTCAACTGTGCACGAAATACGAACACATTCCCTTCCAGATGGACCAAAGGCCCCTCCCGGTATTACTACAACCTGTTCTTCAGAAAGCAGAT
>Ga0180301_10002200_pt1 | contig 15303 bp, 18 predicted proteins | sample GuaBasSediGuay16_FD_121797 | JGI IMG/M metagenome (GOLD analysis project Ga0180301, IMG submission 121797) | Subseafloor sediment microbial communities from Guaymas Basin, Gulf of California, Mexico - Guay16, Core 4569-2, 12-15 cm | ecosystem: Environmental > Aquatic > Marine > Hydrothermal...
ACATAATGTTGCTTTTACAACAATTTTACTTTCAAAGTTTTTCTCTTTCTATAATTTTTATAACTGATAATTCTTCAATTAATTTTTATTTAAGACATAATAAAACCAGGAATAATGGCTTAAAACCTGCATTTTTTATTGAAATAATTATCTACAAATTTAGTACTATCTTACAATCATGTTGACTAAATTGTTAACTTTACTTTTTTATACAATCTTTTTTATTTAATTTTTTTTGTTATTTGATTTTTTTTGATTTTTATGTTTTATATTTAAAGACTAACGCGTAATAATAGCCTTATCCTATGACATCATAAATATGTTGGTTAGTACATTTAGCATACATGAGCATACATGTTTTATGCCGGAATAAGCTAGCCTGCTCAAATGCACAATGTATAAACATCTTGTTAATTCTCTCTCAGAAGTGATAATAATTGTATCGCCTTATTACGAAAATACGAAAATATTAGAAAAATTTATATATGTAAATAACTAAATTAGATTTAATGGACGAGTCTGTATTTAGTTCTATAGATGTGCTAGAGCCTAAGTGTCCTGGTTGTGGCATTAAGATAGAATTTGATGTGAATACTGAGTTTGATGAAGAGAAGCAGGCAGTAGTTTGCAAGAATTGCGGCTGCATTATTTAATAATATTTATATATGAAACTAATTCTCTCTATCTGAAGGGAATTTAAAATAATAAAATGAAACAATATCAACCGATCAAAGTTGAGGAAGATATTTTGGAATTTTGGAAAGCCAACAAAATCTATGAAAAAGCTAAAGAGAAAAATAAAGGAAAAAAGCAGTTCTATTTTCTACAGGGGCCACCGTATACATCTGGTAGAATTCACATGGGGCATGCATGGAATATGGCCCTAAAAGATATGGTTTTGCGTTATAAAAGAATGCAGGGGTTTGATGTGTGGGATAGGGGAGGTTATGATATGCACGGATTACCAACAAGCAGGCAGGTGATGAAAGAACAAAATCTCAGATTTAAGGATGATATCATTAAATTTGGCATGGATAAGTTTGTCAATGAATGTTTAAAGTTCTCAATTGAAAAAATGAAATTGATGAATAAAGACTTCTGGCGTTTAGGCGTATGGATGGATCATGAAGGAGCATACAAGCCAATAAAGAACGAATACATAGAAAGTGTGTGGTTCTTGGTGAAGAAGGCACATGAAACTGGTAGGCTATACGAAGGCTTAAGAACAATGGCTTGGTGTGCTAGCTGTGAGACAGCATTAGCTAAACACGAACAGGAATACAAGAATGTTGAAGATGACAGCATTTTCCTTAAGTTTAAAGTAATTGGCAAAGAGAATGAGTATCTGATAATCTGGACAACAACACCGTGGACAATTCCATTTAATTTAGCTGTTATGGTTAATCCAGAGTTGGAATATATAAAAGCCAAAGTAGACGGTGAGATCTGGATTATGGCTAAGGGATTAGCTGGACCACTTGTGCAGTCTGTTGTTGGCAAAAGTTTGATTATAATAGAAGAATTTCCCGGAAGTGAACTTGCAGGATTGAAATACGAGCATCCTTTAGCAGAAGAAATTAAATTTTTTGAAAAAATAAAAAACAATCCTAAGCTGCACACAGTTATTCTAAGTAAGGAGTATGTAGATTTGTCAGCAGGTTCTGGCTTGGTTCATTGTGCGCCAGGCTGTGGTCCTGAAGACTATGAGGTTGGGCATCAGAATGGTCTGCCTCCATTTAACAACCTAGATGAACAAGGTACTTTTCCAAAAGATATGGGTAAGTTTGCAGGCTGGGTTGCTAAAAAAGATGATAAAAAGTTTATAGAAGAATTGGATAAAAAAGGAGTCCTCATCGCAACAACAAAGGTTCAGCATGATTATGCACATTGTGAGCGCTGCCATAAGCCCGTTATATTCAAGACGACAAAACAATGGTTCTTTAGAACAGAAGACTTAAAACAGCAGATGATCGATGTCAATGAGAAAACATATTGGGTACCGGAAACAACAAAGAATGCTTTTCGTTCATGGCTAGAAAACTTGAGGGATAATAGCATCACAAAACAGAGATTCTGGGGAACGCCAATACCAATCTGGCGTTGCGAGTGTGGTAAATATGTTGTTATAGAAAAGAGAGAAGATATAGAAAAGTTGGGTGGAAAAGTTCCGGATAACTTGCACAAACCATGGATTGATGAGGTTGAGCTTGATTGTGAGTGTGGAAAAAAAATGAAAAGAGTACCTGATGTGATCGATGTTTGGGTCGATGCTGGCTGTGCTTCTTGGGCATGCTTGGACTATCCTCACAGAGAAAACCTTTTTGAAAAATGGTTCCCGGCTGATTTTATCTTAGAAGCCAAGGAGCAAGTACGTGGTTGGTACAATTTATTGATGGTAGCTTCTATGATTGCTTTAAAGAAAACACCATATAAAACTGTTTATTCGCATGGTATGCTAACTGATGTTGAAGGCGTCAAGATGTCTAAAAGTTTGGGAAATATAATCTCGCCTTATGAAGTGATCGATAAACATGGTGTTGATACCTTACGTTATTATTGCATTGGCACAAAAGCAGGAGAAGATATGAACTTTAGCTGGGATGAGATTGCTCTTAAATATAGATATTTAGCTATTTTATGGAACATACATAACTATCTGGTTGACATAAGCAACACATTCAATGTTAACCCAAAAGAATTGAAGTCAGATGTTAAGGATGTAGAAGAACGTTACATCTTATCAAAGACTAACTCAGCTATTAGAAAGATGACAGATAAATTAGAAGCGTACAATCTTGACACAGCACCTGGTATATTTGAGGAATTAGTCTTAGAATTAAGTAGAACTTACATACAATTTGTTCGAGATAAAATTGCAATAGGAAAGGAAGATGAAAGAAATGCTGCAATTAAAACTGTTTATTATGTGCTATTTGCAGTCTTAAGAATAGGAAGCCCTATTGTTCCCTTTATCACAGAGAAGATTTTTCAGAATCTAAAAAGTGCATTTGGTGTTGAGGGGGAAAGCATTCATCATCTTGGATGGCCTGAAGCAGACGAGAATATGATTGATGCAACCTTAGAAAAAGACTTTGAGGTTGCAAAGGCTATCATACAATCTATTTTGTCTGGCAGGAACAAACTTAAGTTGACTGTGAGATGGCCTCTAAAAGAAGTAGTTATAGCAACTCTAGACGATGGTGTGCATGCAGCTGTAAAACAATTAGAAGGACTTATCAAAATGCAAACGAATGTTAAAGAGATTAAAATTGTAAAACAGTTTGATAAAGTTAAGAAAACAATGAAAGCTGATTTTAATAAGTTTGCACCTGTTTTTTCTGATAAAACACCAAAAATAATAGCGCATCTTTCTATGGTGACGCCTGAACAGCTTGCAAAGCAGATTGAGAATGAAGGCAAATTTGTTGTAAATTTAGATGGAGAAACGTTCGAGATTACAAAAGAGCTGATGATAGTTGAGAAAATCATAGACAATCCGTATGTTGGTGTAGAATTCAAATTTGGTGAAGTGTATTTAAATAGGGAGAGGAACGACGAATTAGATGCAGAGGGTTATGCTAGAGAGATTATGCGTAGAGTTCAAAATGCAAGGAAAAAAGCTGGCTTGAGCAAGGTTGATAGGATTTCTCTGTTTGTTAGAGTCAGTTCTGATCTATTAGTTAATTTACAGAAATGGGAGAAAGCTGTTGGGGAGAAAGTGGGGGCTAGGGCTATTAGGATTTCTGATAAAGAGCCTGCAAAGAAGCATAAGAATAAAGAGAGCTTTACTGTTAAAGATGAGATAATTGAGATTATGTTTGATGTTATTTAAGGTCTGAACAATGCCCTGTCCTTTGGCCATGCGTTAACACGGCCATTGCTCTTACCATTGCTCTCTGATCTTTCCTTTGGTCCACTGTCAATTAGCTCAACAGAGATTGTAGATGCATCTGCTTTATCTAATTGATCAATACCATAGCAGAAAGTGGCATGCTGCACATACCAACTTAGGCAATCACCAGATCGTTTACCATTTAGCTTGTCAACTTTAGCATGTATCCCGCGATAAGTGCACTGGTGTGGCCAAAGTACAGCTTCTAGACTGCCACCTTCCCACACCTTGATCATGTCCTTCGTACTATCTCCGTAAATACTTTCTGCTTTTTTCTGTCGGTCATAACATTCAACATGCTTTACAATGGGTCCTTGGGTATAATCAATTTCGCGTACAGTATATCGCGACCAAAAACTAACACCCAAATCGATGGGGATATAGCGAAGAAAAGAAGAGTGATGTTTATTTGTTCTTATGTTGTCTGCTGTGTGCAATGCAGCTATTCCAATGTTTATATCCTTATCATCGAATTCGTATACTTTATACTTCTGGCTGAAAAAGCTTTTAACAGCCAGTTCTTTATTATAATATTTATTTTTTATATTAGAGTCTATACTTTGTGTAACTATAACATCACGTTTTGCAATTTCGCTTTTAATGTGGTTGATCCATGGCCATGTGATAAAAATATTGCCTAGAAGAACTCCAGCTGCGATGGTTATCGGCCAACGATATCTACTCACAAAATTAAAGGTTCTTCGAATCCTAGAAAGATATTGTAGCTGTGGCTGAACATTATAATTCCTAGCTTTATCTCTGTTTCTGTTATCTTCATTTTCTGTATTTATATCAATGTCGTCTTCCGCTTCTCTGCCTCTAAATTGAGTTTCCCAAGGATACTGATCTGATGGTTCCAATTTATTACCCCCTGATGTTAAAAAGAAATTTTTTATTTATAAGTATTTATATGCTTTAAAATATAACCTTATTATTTTTATTATTATTCCTACTATTATTTCTACTCTTATTTTTTTCTATTATTTTTATTTATTTTTTATTTTTGTTTTTTATTATTTTTATGTTTCAGTCAGAAAAACCTGGACGATAATCTATCCACTGGTCAGGGTTTAATCCAGGATCAAAGATTTCACCATTGTAGTATGCATGAAGGGATCGTCCTCCGTTAAGAAATTCGATATATGTTTCAATAAAAATCTTTAGACTTCTTTTTGTATCTATTGAAACAACATGATCTATGTAGCCACTTGGTCCAGAAAAAGCAGAAAAATCATCCACTTTAAACACATTAACCTTGACTGATGATTGTGGAAATATTAAGGAATCAAGATCACTGAGCATTAATTCTAATTTTCTTATAATGTCTTTATTATCGCATCCCTTGATTTCCTTGATTTCAGAAGGACTTTTTTCCAGTAAATATCTAAATGCTTTTAAATTAACATCATAATTTATTTTTATTGTTTCTCTTAGTAATTCCAATGGTGTAAGGTCATTTTGATTCTCAACCATGTTTGAGTTCATTATTTTGGAATTTATTAATCTTTTTATAGTTGAGAACATGTTTTATTGTTATGATTAATTCGTCCCAATATTATCTTCTTTGTCTTAAGCTTTTTTATAATGTTGAAAGTGCTATAACTAATAGAATGATAAAATTGACTAAAGGTGGTGCAAATGTAATGCGAATGTAAACCAAAGTAATTCATGCAAATATAAAAAAAGCTAAATTTACGCGTCCCCCCATTTTTCTTTCTCCTCATCAAAAAACTAAATCCTCACAAATAAATCCTTACCCGCCTATTTTGGGTTCGGGCTTAGAAAGATAGTCTCGCAACAAGTTGCTCGAAAATAATAATAAAGAAAACCTAAAGATTTTATTCTAATCTTCCTTCAAGTGGAACATCTAATCTTATAGGATTATAATCTTCTGGAGTAGGATATTTGTCTTTTGGTTTTGTGACATATGTACCAGTTATCCTTATTATTTGCCTTTCCTGTTCGTCTATCACTGGTTCAGCTTTTAGTCCTTCAAATCGCTTAAAATGATACCTAGAATCATGAAAAATATCTTCCTCCTCTCTTTGTAAGTAGGGCAAACCTAATTCATAAATATCTATGCTAAACACTCTTAAAAATTCTTCTGCTTGTTCAACAGTTAGATTTACTTTTTCTTGTTCTTGAAATAATTTCAATGCCATACAATAAGTATGATATGTTTATTTATAAATGTTTCGGTTTATTCACCACTCATAAGTTACTATAACTTGGTGCCCGAACCCAAATGCTTCGCAACTTTTGGTTGCTCGGGACATGCACTAATAAAACATTCTGGGTTGCTTTGTTTAATAGAAGTCCTTATCCATACAAAACTTTCTAAGATAACCTGCAATAAAACCCATTGTCAATTCTCTTGGGATGCTCGAATGTATTTTATAGCTTTCAGATCTTCCATAATCTTCTTCAAATGCTTTTTCTGGACTTCTTAATTTATCTAATGGATGTAAAGAAAGTGCAGATTGGATGCATGTTCTATGTTCAGCATATATTTGAGGAAAATCTATCTTTAATCTATCATAAATATTTTCTGTACTTTCTTTCATCATACCAATCACAAAAAATGGTTCGATATGAAATGTAATATGAACCTGTGGCAATTTTCCATCAAACTGAACATGCTCATGTATTAAAAATGGTTTTAACTTTTCTTCTATTCCTTTATTTTCAATATCATATACTGCAAAGTACAATTCCTTTTCCCACCGGTGCAAATTAAGATTGTTGATGTATTTCGGATTTATAACTGCTTCAAATGCATTCCATTTTTCATGTTGTTTTTCAATCTCTCTCAAAACCGATTCATGAGAAATTTCTCTTTTTCCTTTCTCCATTGCTCTATTCTTATTATAAACTTCACTCACCCTTGAAGATCTGAGAGGTGAAAACCTAGTGTATTGAAATTGCAAAACTCTTTTCTTTCCATTAGGATGTTCTACAACAGTAGGTTTTGATTCCCTTACAAGTTTTGTTCCATTTACAGGATTAACATATGCTTGAAGTAGTTCTGTTCCAAATGATCTACAAATCTTTTCAAGAAGTAGTTCTGTTGTAGATGGTTCATACTGCCCTGTTTTTTTATAATCTCCTAATTTCAACCATTCACAACCCTTCTTAGCACTTCTATAACTCATTTTAATATCCATTCTAAACTATAGCTTTATAAATTTTATTAAACTCGCCTACATATTTTTTTATTTCTGTGCGCCAAGAAGTCACGCTTCAATTACTATCTTTTAGGCCTGCCACAAAGGACTCAATCTCTTCTTTGCAGTTTGAAAATTCTCTCTGTTCTATGATCTTTCCATCTTCATCCATCATTGTTGCATAAATTGTTTTTTTTATGTACATCTAATCCTGTGCATAGCATTTGCATCACCTCAATAGGCAGCATTGCTAAAGCAATACCTAAAGAATTTCTCATGATGGATCAATTTTTGAGTTAGCCTAGTTAGAGATAGGGTGAGAATTGTTACTACTAATAAAGACTATAAAACAGAAGATTTAAATAATATGATCTAATCTTTAAAAATATGAGGAAATTCAAAGATCTTGAAACATTGCAACGTAAACTTGACAAATCTGATTTATCAGAAGATGCTAAAAAAGCAGTGTTGTTATTTCACGAATTGACAAGAAGAAAGCCCCATAAAACAGCAAATAATTCATACTTAGAAACTAAAACATATAGAGAAGTAGCTGAATTATTTTTATCAAGATATCATAAGGAAGTTTGTCCAATTGAAGAGGCATATCTCTTAGGTTCGGCGCTTAAAAGATTAGATAGCCCTTATGATTTTCAACATGACATAGATATACTAGTAATTCGTTCGCCTGAAAATCAAAAAGTCCATTATGGATTTAGAACCCATAGGAATTTGTACGATGCTTTTGGTGATGTTGTAGATTGCACAGAAAACCATTTGGATTTTGAGACAGAATTATTAAAATTAATCTAAATAATTCTTATCTTTTTTCTTTTACTTTATTGACTTCATTCTAATAGTATTCATCATTTGCCGACTGAAACTAACAGCGGAAGCCGTCCCACAATCCACTCAAACATAACATAAATTTTGTACTAAACCAACTATAATATCATAAATTCTCTGCTGAACTCCTTTATTTTCCCGTTTTTTAGTTAAAATCTCTTGTTTTTCCCTGCTTAACTTCCAAATCTTCTGCAAATTATGCGCAATACAAACCAAATTAAGCTCAATCTTTACTTTTTCAAGCCCTCTTAACAAGAATCCTCTAAATCCAAGGTTTTCCTTAAGATTTCCATATACAGGTTCAACAGTAATCTTTCTTAAACTATATATCTTTTTAGATTCTGGCTTCTCCATTTTCTTCTTCATCCTCAATCGTTCTTTAATATCTTCATAATTATCCGTGGATGGTATGCAGGATGGCCTGCTCCTTCGTAGGTCATATCAAAGTTTGAGAAATCTAATGATTCAACAAAATTCTCAAAAGAAACAGATATGGTCTTTGGGAATAATATCTCGAATTGATTGAGGAATCAGCCAATTCTGGCTTTTGTAAGATTGTATGTATGCCATTAAATCACCTCTTTTATAGACGAGAACCTTAACATTTATAGACGAGAACTAATATTTATAATTTACTAATTATGGGACAGGCTGAGCGATTAATCGGCTCGGGACTTGCAGTCCCTCGACCCAAATTCAACACCTGCTACAACACCCTAACCTGCTTCGAGCTGTGGGTTGCCTCATCTCGATGTCGCACCCTAGTTGAGCTTCGCTTAATCGCGGATGTTATGTGCAATATTACTCGGACTTTTGGCTATCATATTCATCAATATATTCATCAATAGTTTTTACACGTTCGTTTTTAAGAAACCATGCTTCCATTGTTGGATAGAAGCTAGAAATATTTTTTAGATAGTATTGCTGAAATTGTTTGTAAGGCATTTTTCCTCTGCCTTCAGTTTCAATTTCATCAGTAGGATCGATACTAAAAAGCGTGGCTAATGCTTCTAAACCTTCAGCAATAAAAACGAGCTTATTTGTTCCGTTATCATTTAACTTTATTCGCCCTAAAGGTTTTCCTTGATAACTTACCCAGTCGCTCATAAAGTTAAAATTGATATTAACTATATAAAATTATCGGTTAAAGTCCACCATTAATGCTGGCGTTTTTAAAAAGAGGATATTTATATATATTTTAAACTATCATAATTATATTTCATTAGTATGCAAAAATGTGTATTATCTAAAATATAGAGAAGAACTAAGGGGTGTAAAAGGCAGTTGATATCAAATTAGTAAATTGGATTGATAAACATAAAACAAAAATGGATCGAAAAGAAATCATTATAACTTAAAAGTTAAAGGTTATGACGAACAGGATATAATTGATAGCTATGAAAAAGTAGTCTCAGAAATAACAGTAACAGGTATAGAAAAAATATTGGAAAAGAGCAGGACAGCTACTTTTTTACTTGCTCTTTTTTTTGGGTACTTAGGAATACATCGTTTTTATGTTGGAAAAGTAGGTACAGGCATCTTATGGTTACTTACCGGAGGGATATTTGGTATAGGTTGGCTTGTAGATTGGATTATGGCTGTTACTGGAACTTTTACAGATAAGTCTGAGAAGAGAATTAAACAATGGTAGTTGGTACCGATGGTAATTATTGGTTTACTTATATAGCTATTAATATTCACCATTGGAATTTGGTTAAGTTTTGTTTTGGATTAGAATTTAATTCATAAAAATCTTTAGAAGCTCTCGTATCAAATTTCTTATTTCTTCTGCATCTTTATTAGAGTATTGCTAATGTTTTGGTATTGCAGAGCCTCGACTCAAATTTCAATCCAAATTTATAATTCTAAAGAAAATCAAATTTATGCCTGTGCTATGTCTGGGTTGACCAAGCATCAGCTCCACCTTTTGAAAACTTGGGTTAAATACAATCACAGGCTACGAGACTTTTAGAATTAATCTCTTAGGGTTTTCGGTAGTATTTCTCACAAATATTTTTTTCAGGATCCAGCCATCCAGGAACTGTTGTTGAACCATTATCACTCACCGTGTTGTCAATACTACAATGAAATTTTTTTCTTTGTGTAAATTTTCTTTCACCTTTTCGTGTCTTTATATTGTAATGGCAACCATTATCACAAATAAATACCATTGTAAATACATATGAGAATTCTAAAATATCTAAATATGTTTTTCTTTCCTCATCTTTTGTGTCACTATTTAGTATTTTTTCTCTATATTTATCAAATTCTTCAACAATAGTAACTCTATGCCCATACATTCTATCTTTAAACAATTCCCACTGTTCATCATTATGAAGAATAATTTCTAATTGTTCTCTTGCATATTTCTCTCTCTGTGCACATCTTTCATTATATACTTCCCAATTTTTACCTTTATAACCCTGAACTGGTTTTGGAATTTTCATTTATTTATTATAATAAGTAATACATATATAATTATTTCTATAATATGAGGCATATTTATTTAAAATATAACGCTTCCATAAGTATCGTGTCTACAAAGGAGGCGATACAAATGGAAGCTTGGATATGGTCAAAGAAAGTATTACATGAAAAGTTACTTTCAAATTATTTTTAAAAAAAATGCAGAATAACATTGTTTAAGAATTTTGTTTTGTCTTATGATTTAGCCTGTGTAACAGTTGTTACGTGCTGTATCTTTTCGTTTGCCATTGCTTTTTCTTTTGCATCTTCTGGTAGTGTATGAAAATTTCAATAAAGTCTTATTATACTATTTCAGCTTCACATCGTTCTTTTGTTCTTTCGTATAATTCTTTTATTTTCTCAATCTTCCTTAGCTTCTCTTTTATTTTTTTAAGCTCATCTTTGTTTATGTAATTAAAAAGAGTTATAGGAATTTTACTTTTTACATATTTGTTGGTTTCTTTTTCTAATAGTTTAGCAAATTTTTTCAAGCCAACTTCTTTAAAGAATGGTATCCAAAAAGTTTTATTTCTTGGACCTGCTTTTTTCTCCATAAATTCTTTCTTGTGTGGAATACTCATCTCTGAAATGTTACTCTTTGCATCTGCAACTTTTACAAGAACCATATTCTCGTCTTTTTTAGCAATTTCACAGAATTTTTTATATGTAGCAGGCCAATCTTTTTTTAATTTTCCATCCTTTCTTTTTCTAATCCAACTTGCTCCATCAACTAACATAGCCACTCTTTTACCAAAATGTTTCTTTATATATTGTAATTTAATTTCAGTATCCTCTACAATATCATGAAGAATTCCAGCGCAAATGACTTCATAATCTCTTCTCCACTTATGTAAATCATAAGCAATTTCCAAAAGATGTTCAATATAGGGTCTCCCACTCGCTCTTTTTTGATTTTTATGATATTTTTCTGCGAGCTTAAATGCTTTTAAGATTAATTTATTCTCTTTAGCAGGTTTATTTCTCCTTAAATATAAAATATAATTTATTGATTTTACCATACGAAAATAAAATTAACAATAATTTATTAATGTATCGTGCTCCTTCTTTCCCAACCCAATGCTGCGCTACTCGGTCATGCTGCGCTCTCGGAGGACTTAAAACGGAAACCTTGTTGCACTCTTGCCTCGCTTACGGCTCGGAGCGATCGCCATGATAAACTCAATTTTTCAGGAGCCCTTTACATACTATGTTGGTCCAAATAAAAATTTCTTAGGTTTCTTTCAATTTGTTGAAAAGAATAAGTTTTTCCAATTTCAAGTAAGAAAAAACCTGCTGCTTGTGTATCTACTTCAATTCCTCGTAGGTCTTCACATGGGATTTCCACATCATTATCTCTTTTTTGACAATCGCCCTGGCAAACATCATCTAATTGTCCTGATATAAGTATTATTTTCTTTCTGCCTGAAATAAAATCGTTGAATACTCGGGCTTGATTGTTTACAAAATTCTCACCGTATCCTCTATCTAAGTAATGTTGTCTGACTTTATCTGGCTCATATAAATAATTTGCAAGATCTACAAGATGATGCCCTCTTATTCTATATCCTCTATCCATGAGAATGGATAATAGAAACTGATATAAAAATATATGGGGCTTCTGAAAAACTCCTCTGAATTTACTTCGTAAATTCTCTGTCTTCGCTAATGCTCAGAGAGCACAACAGCGCGCGGATGTTATGCTCAATTTGCCCAAGAGCTTATCAATATTTTTTAGAATTCCCATTTATGTCAATACGTCCGATAGGAGTAGTAGCCCACGCCCACACCCTTTCTCTTCCGTATTCTTTATAATGATCCGGTAATTTTTCACCAATGTACTCTAGAACATATTTTTTTATTCTTCCAGTAAAACCTAACTCAGATTGTCCTTGATAACTTCTACATCGCATTAATGCATTTCTTGCTGTTTGCCGAACATCATCAAATAGCTCATGTGATGCTACCCTTATTGAAACATTTTTCAATAATTTATCCAAAGTCCCATTTTCTTTAAGTTTCATATGTAAATTGTGATATATCCAATATATAAAAACATTTGCATATTTTATAACATAATTTAGCTCGGGGGCAAACTTTCCGCTAACGCTCCAGTCGACCCCACTCCACTTGGCTCGTAGGGTCTCCGAGTTTAACAGCGCGTTGTTATGCTCAATCAGCGGGCTCGCTAACGCAACATTTATTAAGTTTAAAATAAAATCATAATATTATGGCAATCAAATTATTTATTACGGGTGGAACAATAGATTGTAAAAGAATTGAAGAAAATGGTAAGTATGTTTTTGAAAAAACTCATCTTCCAGAAATGTTGGAACAAGGAAGATGTAAAGTTGATATTGATAATCAAGTTTTAATGTTAAAAGATTCTATATACATTACGGATTCTGACAGAGAAAAAATTTTGCAAAGTTGTAAGGATTGTAAAGAAGATAAAATTATAATTGCTCATGGAACTGATACAATGGTTGAAACTGTACAAGTGCTTGGTAAAAATATTAGAGATAAAACAATTGTTCTATTTGGAGCGATTGTCCCATTCAATCAAGAAAAATCAGATGCCCTCTTTAATTTAGGATGTGCAGTCTCTGCTGTTCAAACTTTACCAAAAGGAGTTTATATTACAATGAATGGCAAAATTTTTTCTTGGGATAATGTCAGAAAAAATAAAGAACTGAGCATATTTGAAACATTAAAATAATTGTCCCGTCCTTCTATACAAAAAAAACGCTCACCATCTCGAACTCCTCTGAATTTACTTCGTAAATTCTCTGTCTTCGCTAACGCTCAGAGAGCACAACAGCGCGCGGATGTTATGCTCAATTTGAGAGCCCTCGCAAAAAGAGGTGCCAGCAGTTGCTTCGCACAGATAGTCTGCTACGCAGTTTATTAAGATAGTCGCTTTACTTAGACAATTTCTCTCTTACAAATTTCATTAAAATGGAGATGATCTTTTTTATTTCATCTTCGTTGTTTATTAAAAATTCTTGACTTATTTTCCTGCCGTAATAAACTATGCCTATCCTAAATTTTCTTAAAGTATCAATCAACTTAATTTGATTTTCATCAAGCTCCTTATAATTAGATGAAAAATATTCAATCAGTTTGATATGACTTAATGTTTTATAACCATTGATATACATTATAGCTGTAAGTAATTCTTTTATTATTTCATAATATTCCTCAATTATTTTGTATGCTTTGTCTTTTGGAATTAATTTTAATAATTCAAGCCTTTCTTTAGCCATCTCAAACAAATCCTTTGCCCTTTCCTTGTCTTTGCTTATTCTGAATATTTCTTCATCCATTTAAAATCCTCCATAAAGTACTGTTCCATTGTAAATTTTTTTAATTATGTTCTTATCTAATTTCTCAAGCTTGTCAATAATGAGCAAATTTATTTTTCTTTTAAGCTTTTTCTCAAATTTTTCCAAATTTATTTTTTTTCTGACCTTACTTATCATTAAAATATCAATATCGCTTCCTTCAACGTCTTCGCCTCTTGCGTAGGATCCGAAAACAACGATTAGCTTTGGCCAAAGAGTTGAAACCAAAAAAGCGGTTAATTCTTTCAAGCTATAAAGATTATAAACCCTTTTATAAAAAATAAAATCCTCATTCTCTCTATTAGCAATAAAGCCATCAAAAGGCTTGGCCTTTTTTTTTGCTATTAAATTTTTTGATAGAAGATCTTTAATATAATTTCTTGTTGAAGTCGGGGCAAGCTTAATTTTTCTGCTTATTTCTTTAATAAAATGTACAGTAGTTGGCTCTATAAAAAATACCTCCAAAACTTTCAGATAGCTACATTTTTGTTCCATAAGGTATAATATTATACCCTCTGGTATATAAATGTTTCTATTTAGTTTTATCTCACAATAACTCTTGAGAAATATAATATTTTTTCCGGGCTCGTCCCCGAACCCTTCGGCAACTTTGTTGCCTCGCCTCAACGTCGTCTCGGTCTGCTAAACAGCGCTTAGGACTTCGTGCTAACGCTTCACCCCCTCACTTCGTGAGCTTCGCTTAATCGCGGATGTTATACGTAAGTTTTTTGTCGCCTCAGAGACTTCTCAGGATGGAAGACTTTTCCTCCTGTTTGAAATCAAAGATTTCTAACATGCCAAAAATTTTCAATTTTTGAGCATATGCAAAGCTCGGAAAAGTTGTATTTTCATCTTCCTTCGAGAAGCAAGGGCTAAAGCCGAAAATTCTGATGTTACTGCTTTCGCTTAATACATAAGTTCAACCTACATTTTCTTAAAAAGATTTTTTTGGTAAGGATGAGCATATCACGCTGAAAGGGTAGTAACTTATTATTTATAAAAGTAGAGTGAAGGATTTGTAGAATAGGGTGGTAAAAAAAATCAGTCTTCGGTGCAGTATGCTCCTGATTGGATACAACCTTTCCCAAAGTACATAACAGATCCGAAATCTAGGTCTGTTCTTACTTTGCAATTAGTTAAGTCAGATTTAGGTATTTCACAGCTGAAAATTTTACTAAAACCGTTGTGTCTTATATGGTGTTTAATTAGACATGTTTTTTCTTGTAGACCCAGTATCTCGAAGATGTGGGTTATATTATTAATAAAATTAAATTCGACTTTGGTTTTTTCACATCTGGAAAATCTGTCTTCAAAGCAAGACATACAAGGTTCTACTTCTACTTTAGCATCAATAAAGCATTTGCCGCAATCTTTGAAATCCTCAGATCTTTTAGTTCCACAGCCAGCTATCAAGACAATTCCAATAACTAACATTAATAAAATATATTTTCTCATTACATTTAAAGGATACCTTGGGCTTTAGCCCAACGGAACATCCTTTCCTCCGTTAGTTCTATATATTACTAATTTAAATGAAAGACTGCGCCGCGAAAATCTCGACGCACTCAACTTGACGCGATCAACATAGATTAAC
>Ga0180301_10002201_pt1 | contig 15302 bp, 13 predicted proteins | sample GuaBasSediGuay16_FD_121797 | JGI IMG/M metagenome (GOLD analysis project Ga0180301, IMG submission 121797) | Subseafloor sediment microbial communities from Guaymas Basin, Gulf of California, Mexico - Guay16, Core 4569-2, 12-15 cm | ecosystem: Environmental > Aquatic > Marine > Hydrothermal...
ATAAAATTCAGTCTATAGATAAAATACCGAGATATGTAAAAGGTGTAGTAGGCGAGGTCTTGGAGAGAATAGGGGAGAGAGAGCGTATTGATAGAATAAAGAGAGAGTTAAATTTGGAAAAAATATGGGATAGAAAGATAAATCAATTAAGCGGAGGAGAACTACAGAAGGTTGCTATCGCAGCGATGGCTTTAAGAAATGCTGATATATACCTTATTGACGAACCGGCTAGCTATCTAGACGTCAAAGAAAGGCTCAAAGTTGCCAAGTTGATTAGAAGTTTAGCTAGCGAGGAAAAATATGTGGTTATAGTTGAACATGATCTCGCAGTACTCGACTATACATCTGACCTTGTCCACATAATTTACGGAGAACCAGGAGTTTACGGAATTGTAAGTTTGCCTAGAGGGATAAGAGCTGGTATAAACACTTATTTAAAAGGTTTCCTTAGAGAGGAAAACATACGAATACGAAATGAACCAATAATTTTTCATCTAAGACCAGCGCCCACAGAATGGAAACCTGAAACTACGTTAATCTCTTGGACGCATTTAGTGAAGAAGTTTGACGGTTTTACATTGGAAGTAGAGCCGGGAGAAGTGCATGCAGGAGAAGTTATAGGCATACTAGGTCCTAATGGAATCGGCAAAACCACATTTGTCAAGATATTGGCGGGAATTCTTAAACCGGAAGAAGGACGAGTAGAAGCAAAAAGACCGGTATCGATAAGCTACAAGCCTCAATTCTTGTCTGAAATGGAGTACGAAGGATCTTTTAGAAACTTCTTTACTCAAGAAACCGGAAAAAATCCGGAGGATCCCTACCTTAAAGCAGAGATTATAAGACCGTTAAGGCTAGAACCGCTATTTGATAGAGATTTCTCTGAGATGAGTGGTGGAGAATTACAAAGAGCTATGATAGCTATAGCGCTCGCCAGAGATGCTGATATATACCTTATTGACGAACCAATGGCTTACTTAGACGTGGAACAGAGATTTGTAGTTGCGAAAATTTTAAAAAGGCTTACAGAAGAAAGACAAGCTACAACGTTTGTTGTAGAACACGATATTATTGCTCAAGACTTCTTGTCAACGAGTATAATGGTCTTTTCGGGCATCCCCGGTAAAAAAGGGTATGCGTATCCACCGCAGGGATTGAGAAAGGGAATGAATCTCTTTCTGAAGGAAGTGGGAGTGACCTTCAGAAGGGATCCGGACACTAAAAGACCTAGAATAAATAAAGAAGGATCATGGCTTGATAGGTATCAACGTGAAATAAATGAATACTATTACGTTTCTATTCAAGGTGAATTGGGGGAAGATTAATTCTTTTTTCCATTTATAAAATCGAAAAATTCTTCTTCTTTAAAGAAGATTTCTGTTGAGAAGTATTCAAAAAACGGACTTATCTTATTCGAAGGTGTAAAGATGATATATACATCCTTATTGTTTGTGAAAGAGTATATTATCTCTGACAAAACTCCAGGAGATAGAGTAGGCAAAGTATAGTAGACAACAACTATATCGCTTTGATCTATTAGCATAAGGTCTCGTCTAATCGTTTGATCTCTCAAATCTTTTTCAACCTCCATTATCTCATCGAGTGAAATGCGAAATCCATCAATCTCTACATATTCCTTGTTATCGTTGAGAGCTTTATAAGCTTCGACTAGAAGCCCGTAATCATCTATATATCCCGGATCGAAAACCGTAAAGTATTCAGAAAGTTTTTTCTTAAACTCTCCTATTCGCTTCATATAATTTTCATAATTCTCCACATGGGTCATAGGATAGCTTAGATAGACTTTCTTTTTCTTGGCAAAAAGTATATTGTAGAGAGTAGAAGGAGGTTGACGTCTTGGAATTACATAGAAAGACTTGCGTTGATATTCTGCTAGTATTTTTGTGATAAACACTTCTTCGTCTTGCCAGGTAATTATATCCCGTAATCTAAGCCTGCCTCTCCACTGTCTAGTATTCTCCAATCTCTTTTTTATATCAACTATACTATCTATTATAGTTATAAACAAGTCTGGTGAAAGCTTATTAAGATAGAAGAAATCAAAAGCTGGGAGTAAATACCGGCGCCATCTAAAACTAGCATGGGTACTTATCACGTAAACCTCAGGGCTTTTCTCGACTTCTCCAATAACTTGTTCGAAAACAGTAGCTCTAAGCCATTTAAGAGTAAGCTCTGATAGATCAAGTATTTTTTCTTCTTTAATATTCTGGCCTAGTTTTTTTGCTATTTCAAACATTCGTTCTCCTATATTGATTAAATTAATATTTTGTGAGTACTTTTTCTTGCTCCATTTAACGAATTCTTTAAGATATTCGGTTCGGCCGCTACCACTGATGCCAGTGCAAAATACTCTCATACTTGTCTCCCAGTAATGCTCCGTTTAAGAGATGGGCTTATATATTATTCCGAGTTTATCGGCTATTCTATAAGCTTTTTCGATTTCCTCGTACGTTAAACGGCGAGCTATGTCTCTGTATTCATCTGGGTGTCGTAGAACCAAATGCTCAGGCCTATATTGGTCCATTATATTTACTAAAGCTCTGGGACAGTTTTTAGCTATCCATTCTAATATCGGTTTCGTACAGCAATCAAGATGATTTGGTAGCACTAGATGCCTTATAATAATATCGCCTGACTCACATGCAATTTTATGATTTCTAGTTACGGCTTCGAAATAATTTTTAACTTTAGATAGCCTGAGGGCGCATTCGTTATTTCCATATTTAAAGTCTGGTAGCCAAATATCGATGATCTCTCTTAAAATCTCCATAGATTCCACGGTTAAATACATGTTGCTATTCCAGAGTAGAGGAACGTTTGCAGACATGTATTTTAAAGATGTAATTATAGTATAAAGTTGTTGATCAGGATTTCCTCCTACATAGTTTATATTTCTAGCTCCTCGAGCGCGTAAACTTTCAGCAATCACTGCCAACTCTTTCGGTGACACTAGGCGACCGTTATTTGGATTTGTTGAAATATCCCAATTCTGACAAAAAACACATTTGAAACTACAACTCGTAAAGAAAATTGTTCCTGAAGGTATAAGAGGTGCTTCTTCACCTATATGGAGGAATGCTGACGCGACTCTAGCATTAGAATCAAGTCTACATACTCCTTTTTCCCCTTTTAACCTATTGACGCCGCATCTCCATTCGCATAAGCAACACTTTGAGATCATTCTCTTAACTAGTTCTATTTTTACGTCTAAAAAACTATGCTCTGGTTTAGGAAGTTCTTCTAGTTTTTCTTCTCCTCGGATAATTCTAGAATAAGTCAACTTAAAGATTTTAGAAAGTTTTCTATGAAGGTTCCAAAGCTCCCTGAGCTCCAGCTTTGATGGATCATCTTCTGCATCAATCCTTTTTACAATTCTATACTTAGCAGGTCTATGGTTTTTCATTACTTTATAGTAATGGTCGAGTCTTTTCTTGACTTCAGGATTCTTCCACACATTTACTGCGTCTGGCCTAACAAGTATCCACATAACTTCTCGTTTATCTACGGAAGTTTCACAAATATGTATTTCCTCGTAAATCCCTAAAGATTTATTAAGTAGGATACTTTCTCATCACGAGGTGAAATCATGATTAAGTACCCTATAATCTTAATAAACTTCAAAGCATATCGAGAGTCGAGTGGTAAAAAAGCTGTAGAACTGGCTAAGATAGCTGAAAAGGTATGGAAAGAAACAGGCGTAACTATAGGTGTGGCGCCGCAACTAACAGATTTGGGAGTAGTTGCCCGTGAGGTTGAAATCCCCGTCTTTGCCCAGCATGCCGATGCAGTAGAGCCAGGTTCTGCCACAGGACATGTTACTTTGGAGGCTATAAAAGATGCTGGTGCTATAGGAACTATGCTTAATCATTCAGAACGAAGAATAAGAGCCGATCAGGTAGATTTTCTTGTCAAAAAAGCCCGTAAACTAAACTTGGTGACTGTAGTATGTTCAAATACTCCAGAAGTTACAGCGGCTATGGCGTCTCTCTCACCAGATATGGTTGCCATAGAACCACCTGAACTTATAGGAACTGGAATTCCGGTTTCTAAAGCGAAACCAGAAATAGTACTAAACTCCGTTAAGCTGGTAGAGAAAGTTAATCCGGAAGTTAAGGTCCTATGCGGAGCTGGGATAACCACCGGAGATGATGTTGAAGCCGCTATTAACCTAGGCACAGTCGGAGTACTCTTAGCATCTGGTGTGGTAAAAGCCAAAGATTGGTACAGCGCTATAATGAATCTAGTTAAACCCCTGCTAAAATAAATATTTCTTTCCAATTCTAATTAGAATTTACAACTTTCTTCCAATAACTAAAAACCAAAATATTAAAAAACTCTCAATAGGATAGATTCATGGGTCCGACGCCACGGGGCCAGGAAACCCCTAACGTGGCCCAGCCAGGAAGGGCGGCGACTATATTGCCGCAAGCCTTCGGAGCCGTAAGTCCCGGGTTCGAATCCCGGCGGGCCCGTTTTCACTTTCACTAAATTCTGTTTTTATGAGCTAGAGTAAAATCTACAATTTTTCAAGTGATTCCGCATATTTGTTAATATTTTCTCAGTTCATGTAAAACCGTCAGCAGATGTAGGCACATCTATATCCCTTTAACTACGTAAGGTATAGCAATATTTTCTAGCGTAATAAAATCCAGATTTATCTCCTCTGTTGTGAGAGTTTCTTCTAGGGGAAATTACATAAATATAACATAGTTTTTGGAGTATTACTAGTAAAATTAAGGATAGAAGCATGAGTGTTTAAGCTTTAGGTGAAGGTCTTGAAAGTATATATAGAGACGTATGGATGTTGGTTAAGTAAGGGAGAGAGCAATATATCTCGAACAATTATAGAAGAGAATGGAGGAAGTTTAGTTGATAGTATATTCGAGGCCGATGTTGTAGTAATACACACTTGTGCAGTTAGGGGGGATACCGAACGTAAAATGATCTCGAGGATAAGAGAGCTTGCTGATATTTGTAAAGCTGGAAATAAAAAATTAGTGATTACTGGTTGTCTAGTTAATGTAAGACCAGCTACGATTTCTCGAATAGCTCCTATAGCTAGCCTAGTCGAGCCAGGATATTTGGATGAAATTTGGAAGGTAATTATGTCGCCAGAGAAGAAAATAATTGTTAGAAAGTATGAATGGAGGAGATGTCGTTTTCCCGCTTATAAAAAGGGAATCTGCTATATAGCGCCTATTCAGAGTGGTTGTTTGGGCAATTGCGCATTTTGCATAGAGCCTATTGCTAGAGGGCGACTCCACAGTTATCCGCCTGATATAATAATTGAAGAAATATTTAAAGCGGTAAGAAAAGGTGCTAAAGAAATCTACCTTACAGGTCAAGATGTCATATGTTATGGATTGGATAGAAATACAACATTACCTGAGCTTATAGAAAAAATATTAAGAAAAGTTGAAGGGGAATATTTTATCAGAATAGGAATGCTAGAACCTAGTCTTACAGCTAACTTCATTGATGAATTAATAGATGTAATGAAAGATGAGAGAATTTATAAATATCTACATCTGCCTCTTCAGGCGGGCAGCGATAAGATTCTAAAACTGATGAACAGGAAATATTCAGTTGAAGAATATATTTGCTTAGTAGAGAAAATTCGAAAGAACATACCTGCTATAACTATAGCAACTGACATAATTGTCGGCTTTCCGGGGGAAACTGAAGATGATTTTAAGAGAACCGTTGCTGTCCTAAAAAAAGTGAAACCTGATAAAACCCACATAGCAAGATACACTATCAGACCCTTTACTGCTGCAGCTAATATGAAGCAGGTACCTGAGTCTGTTAAGAAGAGACGATCGAAAATACTCTCCGAAATAGCTGCTAGAATTGCTTATGAGAGAAATCTTAGACATTTAGGTAAAATTGAAAAAGTTCTCATAAACTCTATAGGCCATGATTCATGTTTTATGGGACGAACTTTCAACTATAAGCCAGTGATAATCCCAGTAAAACCAAGACTTGAGATAGGTTATATCGGCTTTTTCAAGATACAATCAGTTACTCCAATCTATTTAAAGGCATTATAATTTAAGCATAGCAATTCATGTGAAATCGTTATATTTCTCTATGACATGATTTTCCAGGGATAAATATGATAGTTATTGCCGGACCTGCCTCAAATGGTATTGGTTTCAGGCTTAGCAAAATTCTGAAAGCCGAGTATACCAGAGCAGTAACGAAATTTTTTCCGGATGGGGAAACTTACGTGAAGATTGAAGGTGAAATTGAGGGAAGAGATGCAGTTATTGTTCAATCTCTCTATCCTCCTCAAGACAGACATTATCTACAGCTGTTATTCATGATAGACACTGTAAGGGATTTGGGGGCTAAGAGCATAGTAGCAGTAGTGCCCTATATGGCATATGCACGCCAAGATAAGAGGTTTCTGCCGGGTGAGGCTATTAGCATAAAGACAATATTAAAAGGTATAGAGCACGCGGGGGCCGAGTATTTGATAACAGTGGACATTCACAACGAGAAAAGTTTAGAGGAATGGCTCAATATAAAATATGTTAATTTATCCGCAGCACCTATCTTGGCGAAATATTTCGAGAGGAGAATGCGAAATCCTCTAATATTAGCACCTGATAGAGGAGCATTAAACAGAGCTAGAGAAGCAGCGGATGTTTTAAATTGTGAATACGATTTTTTAGAAAAATACAGGGATAGAAATACAGGAGAGGTTACTATAAAACCTAAAAAGTTGAAAGTTAAGGGTAAAGACGTACTTATAATAGACGATGTTATAAGTACTGGAGGAACTGTTGTATTAGCGACGAAAGAACTTCTAAGATTAAATGCTGATAAAGTTTACATAGCTTGCACGCATCCTTTGTTTGCTGGAAATAGTTATGAAAAAGTTCTCTCATCTGGTGTGGAAGAAATAGTGGCTACCGATACAATACCCTCTCCCGTGTCCTACGTATCCGTAGCACCTTTAATTGCGGAATATCTTAAAAATATCTTGAAATAATCCATGAGCATCTGGCATACGTTAGATATTCTGGCCATAACCGATGTTAGCGGTATGGGTATAGTTTTATAAGCTCTACAAGAAAGCTGTAGCGAAACAAGGAGATAGTCTTACAAAACTTGCTACAAATCTTATCGCGAATGTTATTGAGGACGGCCATATCGCTATAACTACAGGCTTCCTGATACCTCCAAATTATATTCCTGAAACAGATGGTTTTGTAGCCGCTTTAACGTTTTCGCGTACATTTAGAGGCATTTTCAACTCTAATTTCTTTATAATTACTGAACAAAGAGCAGCAAATTTCGTCCCTAAATCAATACTGGATGATATTACTTTAATTCCTATTCTAGGAAAAGGATATACTGAAGATTTTCTAGCTATACTCTCTGAAAATGATATAGATGTACTTATTTTTGTAGAAAAACCCGGTGTAAATAGCAAGGGGAGAATGTTAACGTTTCGCGGTTTAGATGTGACTGAAGCGCATTTAGACGCTATGGCTTTAACACATGCCGCTAAGGAACTCGGAATACCTACAGTAGGTATCGGAGATAGAGGAAATGAAGTAGGTATGGGAGTAATCGCTAAAGAATTAACAGAGAATGCTTGTATAATTAAAACAGACGTTCTTCATGTAGGCGCTACATCTAATGATGCTCTATTTTCTATCGAAACCGGTATATGCCTGGTTAAAAAAGTGAACGGATACCATTCATGGAATCTCGAAGAATACTACTTAAGAAATCTCGTAGACTCAGGATTCGTGGATGGAGTTACCGGTGAGAAGTCATATAGCGTAGATTCAATACCAGCTTGTATTCTCAGATGTAAAAATTATATCTATAATTTTTTCGTAGGTAATTGTTTTAAATCCTCATCCACACAGTCTTGTCCTTAGAATCCATGAGTTCGATACCCATTCTGTGTAATCTTTCTCTTATCCAGTCGCTTAGTTCATAATCTTTTCTTTTCCTTAGTACGCTTCTCACTTCGACTATTAAATCTATTAAATCTTTAACATTAATATCGGTAAATGCTTCTGTAAGGTGTTTATCTAAAACTCCTAGAACAATATTAAATTCCTTGAGCAGAGTTAATGCTCGTAATGCCACGGCATTCTCCGGTTTTACAATAATTCTGTTAAACACTATGTTTGTGAGTTTGTATACGTAACTGAAAGCTTTACTTGTATTAAAGTCGTCGTCCATTGCATTGTAGAATCCAATTCTCAGTTCGTCTAGTTCTTTCATTATTCTTAGTCCATAATCACTTAATCTAAAACTGGTTTCAGTCTCCTTTATTATTTTTCTAAGAGTATAGATCGTAGTGACGAGCCGTTTATAGTTTTGTTCTGCCTGTTCTAGAGCTTCTTCAGAGAAAGAGAGTATTGTCCTATAATGGGCAGTAGCTAACCATAGCCTGACAATCTCCGGTTTCCATTTTTTAAATGCATCACGAAGAGAAATGATATTGCCGAGAGATTTACTCATTTTTTCCTCTTTTATGGTTAGCATGCCTGTATGCATCCAGTATTTGACCCATTTTTTTACTCCAAACGCAGCTTCGCTTTGAGCTCTTTCATTTTCATGATGAGGAAATATCAAATCCGATCCTCCACCATGTATATCAAATTGTTTGCCTAGATACTTGCTGGACATTACGCTGCATTCTATATGCCATCCTGGCCTGCCGGGACCCCAAGGAGAATTCCACCAAGGCTCACCGGGCTTAGCGGCTTTCCATAGAGCGAAATCGTATGGTTTTTTCTTCTCTTTCGCGAAGAGTTCTTGGCTCCAAAGCTTTTTCTCGTATCTCCTGCTAAGTTTCCCATAATCTTCGTATTTATCTACTTCGAAGTAAACGCTACCGCTGGGTGCGACATAGGCATAGCCTTTATCTATAAGGACTTGAATGAATTCTATAATCTCTTTTATATGTTGAGAAACGCGTGGATGAAGATCTATTCTTATATTCAGCTTTTTCAGAGCATCCATGTAATCCTTAGTATATATATCTACTATTTTTTTCCAATCAACGTTTTCTTCGTTTGCCCTGTTTATAATCTTGTCATCTATATCGGTTATATTTTGTACATAGAAGACATCGTAGCCTTTTAACTTAAAATATCGCCTTATGACATCGAATGCTACATAAGTCCTTGCATGGCCGAGATGGCTATAGTCATAAACAGTAGGCCCACATACGTACATTAAGACTTTGCCTTTATTTATTGGGTTAAAAGCTTCAAGCTTCCTACTAAGAGTATTATAGATTTGCAACACAATATTGACCACCGGATATCGTGTTTACATAAGTTCTTTCATATATAGTTTTCTTTCAAGATTTAAGATCTTCGGATGCTCCAGTTAAATTCTGCAATTTCAACGTAGCAATGCCTAAACTGGTACAGAGTAGTTTATATTTCAGATAGCTTAACTAGAATATCTGTGGAGGAGAAATACTCCTTACAATTTAAACTAGAATATAGAGTTTTTGAGACATTATTTTTCTCTCTAATACTTTTCATAACTTCACTTGAAATAGCTACAGCACTGAATGCTATTTTTTATCCAAATAGATACCCCTTAAAAGTCGACTCAAGAGAAGAGACTTTGTTAACTGCGTCTTCTCCCTGCATAGCTTATCTGGTTCACTGTCTTTCAAAAGCTTTATCTATAAGAGTTATGGGGGAAAACCAGCATTTAAGTTCACTTTTTTCAAAATTTTTCCTCTATTTTCCTTCTTTGATGCATCATTTGAAAAAAGAGATGCTAGAAACTTTTTGGCAAAGACTCTGGGACTAGACAGCGTAGTAGCATCATTTCTCCTTTTTGCATCCATATTCATGCCAAACTATGATTTTCCACTCGTATTAACGTTTTCATTATATATCTCGCTATTCAGTCGTCGCTTATACCTATTTCTTATTTCTCTTTTCCTTCCTTCGGGTCTTAAACTTGTAGATTTAGTAGACCAGGCCTTTTTCTATAGACGTAATTTGGAAATTGGTGGAACTAGTTTTGAACTGTTTATTAGATTATGGATGGTGTGGACCACTATAGTTTTCGCCGCAGTCTGGCTTTTTTTCCTAATGATAGAAGCAGGAGCTATGATTTATGGAGTTAGTTTTACTCTTAAAATATGTTTTCTAGAGATTTTTTCTATTGAAAGAGTTAACAATTTATTCAAAACAGAGTTTAATCCTATAAATGCATTTATATTCTCATTATTATTATTATCCATTGTACTTTCTCTTGTAGAAGTGGGAATTAGAGAATAGTGTGCCGGGTGTGGGTATTCTGCTTTTCATCGCCGCGTGTCCGCGTCTCGAGCAGAGACCGTCACCCGGCATTTTATAATAACGTTACGCCGCAATATTACCTTTACGTGCTAGCTAACTATATATAATATTGTGCTTTATGTTTATCTTAGTAAAGACGCGCCGAAATGCCGCTCAGAGAGAGCACGTCGAGCTGAGGGCGTTGTACCGCCAGGCGAGGAAGACGTGTGTTAATGAGCGGCTACAGGCGCGTCTATAATAATCACCTTTTTATATAATGTTCATGTATTTGGTAAAAAGACTAAATGAAGAGACACGCGGTGTCTAGAATGGGAGGTCCACCTGTGAATGCGAAATATCTAATATATGCGTCGATAGAAGTCGATGGTATAGTCGAAAAACCAGATATTATTGGTGCTATTTTCGGCCAAACAGAGAGCATTCTAGGAGAAGATTTAGATCTGAGAGAATTACGGAAAAGCGGGAGGATAGGAAGAATAGATGTAAAAATAGAGAATAAAGGAGGAAAAAGCCATGGTACTATAATTATTCCTTCTAATCTAGATAGAGCGGAAACCGCACTTATAGCTGCTGCTATCGAGATAGTTGACAAAGTGGGCCCATATTCTGCTAAAGTTAGAGTTTTTAAAATAGAAGATGTAAGAGCTGAAAAGAGAAAGAGAATCATTGAAAGAGCGAAAGAGATTTTGAGGAAATGGGTAGAAGAGGAAATGCCCGAAACAAAAGAACTAACAGAAGAAGTATTAAAAGTTGTCAGAGAAGCCGAAGTTATAAAGTATGGACCGGATAATCTTCCAGCAGGACCAGACGTTGGTAGAGCTGATACGATAATTGTGGTAGAAGGACGTGCTGATGTTATAAACTTACTCAAGCACGGATATAAGAACGTGATAGCTGTGGGTGGAGCCACGATACCCAAAACAATAGTGGAGCTTAGTAAGAAAAAAACGGTAATAGCATTTGTTGATGGAGATAGAGGAGGCGAATTAATACTTAAAAATCTTACATCAGCAGCTGACGTTGATTATATAGCTAGAGCGCCGCCAGGTCGTGAAGTGGAAGAACTTTCTGGAAAAGAAATAGCTAAATGTTTAAGGAATAAATTACCAGTTGAAGAATACTTAGAAAGTATATCAAAAGAAAAAATTTCTATCGGAAAGATGAAGATCGGCGAAGAAGTGGAAGATAAAGTTATGGAAATAGAAATACCTAGTGATATCATAAAGAGCATAGAAAGTTTGAAAGGCACCTTATTAGCGCGAATATACGATGAAAGATGGAAAATTATAAGGGAAGTGCCGGTTAGGGATCTTATTAATGTGCTTAAAGAAGAGATTGATGTGGCGCATGCTATTATATTCGATGGCATAGTGACCCAGCGAATAGTGGATGCGGCTTACTCAAAGGGAGTTAAAATACTCATAGGTGCACGAATGGGAGATGCTACGCGAATACCGGAAAAGCTAACAATTTTATCATATCCGGAGTTATTAAGCTAGCATTAGGATTTCTCCATCTTTCCATAAATATTCGAAGTATATTCTTGCTAAGTTTACGAAGAACTCCATGTCTGACCTTAGACCTACGTATAGGTTTTTGTTTTTAACTATGAACATTACTTCGTTACAGATAATGCCGCCTCCAAAAAGTTTATCTCTTATTCTGATTTTTAAATTTGAACCTTTGAACTGATCTAAAATTGTATCTTTTAAATCTTTACTAGTCAAAAATTTAATCTCATAACTGGCAGAAAGCCATTTTATTTTCTCAACAAATCGTCCATCTTCGATTATCTCTCTAAAAGGAAGCGCTATCATAACATATCTGCCGCATCGTTTTTCAAGCAAATCGATGATGCTATTAACTATGCTCTCATACCCGTAGACCATATACAAGGTGCTTAAAACTACCTCAGCGCCGCTCCTAGTAGCATTATATATGCTTTGTAGGTCTTTTACAAATAGATCTTCAATTATATCTATTTCCGATAATAATCTCTTTTTAGCATAGCTCCAAGCCTCGATAGGAGGAGATGGGTAAAAGATCGTAGGTCTCGTATTACTAGTTATTACCCATCGTTTTTCTCTAAGTTTCTTCAATACAGAGTATATTTTAGTTATAGGTATACCTGTCCGTTCACTAAGCTCAAGAGCTGAAAGACCGCCATAACTCACTAAAGTTAAATAAGCCTTTATCTCACTATCTGTAAATCCAAGAATCTTCATTTTATCCTTTAATTTTTCCAAAGCATCTATTTCCATAATCGCAAGGGTAAAGTTATAATGCGGGGGCCGGGATTCGAACCCGGGCAGGGCTTCCCCAGCGGAGTTCTTATCTCGGCCCTTTTACCTAAGATCCTAAGTCCGCCCCCTTTGACCTAGCTCGGGCACCCCCGCGCCGAAAAATACTCTCAACCACACTATAAATTCTTTACTTCATCCTTATTCTAGTTCCTATATTCTCTCCTCTTATTGCTCTTATAATGTTCATCGGAGGTCGACCATTGACAACCACGGCAGGTATTTTGGCTCTCTCTAGTATACGGAGGGTCATGTAGTCTATAAGCGGATAAGTTCCAGCTTTCACTTCTTTCTCTCTAAACATCTCTTTTAACTGGTCTATTGTAATTTCATCTATTTTCTTAGCAGAAGGATCTTTAAAGGGGTCTCTTGTATATATTCCTTCAACATTCGTCGCTATTATCAGTAAATCCGCTTTTATAGTTTCAGCTATTATAGCGGCCGTTGTTGTTGTTGATTGACCCGGTTGCAATCCACCCATAACGATAATTTTTCGGCGAGAACTGTAATCGAGAACATCCTCCACTGTATTCGGTATTTTTATAGGGCCTCCAATGAATAGGGAGAGGAATAGAGCATTTAATCTAGAAATTTCAATACCCATTAAGTCGCATAATGCCTCATTTATGCCTCTTTTTCGAAGCGCGTCAATGTAAAATCTAGATAATGAACCACCGCCAGTTACTATGATCATTTCATGTTTCCTTTTAATATCTTCGAGGACTGATGCTAACTCTCTGACATAATCTAGATCTACTATTGACATTGGCGTGGACAGAAGGTGCCCGCCTATTTTTATTACGATTTTCATCTAGCTCCTGAATTTTAAACTTAAAAAAATATATGAACTTTACCTGTTATGGGTATCTATGCGTGTTAGATAACATTTAAATTTAAATTATCTAAATACGTGTAAACTGTGGATACATCGGTGCGGCAGAATGGAGAAAAGTAAGTTAGAGAAGTTTAGAACGGAAAGATTGATAAAAGAATTAAAATCGAAAAGGGGTCGAGGTACAGAACTTATTTCACTCTACATACCAGCTGGAAGACCCATAGGAGAAGTAATGAGTGTTCTTAGAGAGGAGTATTCAACGGCTACTAATATAAAAGATAGAACAACAAGACATCATGTCTTAGAAGCACTCACTTCAATAATGCAGCGATTAAAATTGTTCCGGAAAACGCCTCCTAATGGGTTAGTCATTTTCGCAGGTTACGTGGCGAGCGATGTGCCAGGCGATGAGAAAATGGAAATTTACGTCTTAGAGCCTCCTCAAAAATTGAGAACGTGGCTTTATAGATGTGATTCTCAATTCCACACGGAAATCCTAGAGGAAATGATCGAAGTAAAAGAAATCTATGGACTGATAGTCCTAGACAGAGGAGAAGCTGCTTTCGGGATTCTTAAAGGAAAATTCCTGGAGGTGGTAGAGGAAATAACTTCAGGTATCCCAGGTAAGCATCGGGCAGGAGGACAATCCGCTCGGCGCTTTGAGAGGCTTCATGAATTACTCGTACACGAATTTTATAAAAGAATAGGCGAACACGCAAATAGGATTTTTCTCCCTATTAAAGATCTCAAAGGACTTATTATTGGAGGACCTGGACCAGCGAAAGATGAGTTTATTGATGGAGATTATCTACACTACGAGCTTAAGCAAAAAATCATAGGAGTATTTGATGTTGGATATAGCGGAGAAGCTGGAATCTATGAATTAGCAAATAGGGCTTCCGAATTACTTGAAGATGTAGGCTATATAAGGGAACGACAATTAGTAAACAAGTTTCTATATCATTTAGCGAGAGATACAGGTCTTGCGGTCTACGGAGATGAGGAAGTTAGAAAGTGTCTTTTAATGGGAGCGGTTGACATATTATTAATTTCTGAGAAACTGGAAGCTGTGAGGGCTTTGTTGAAATGCGAGAAATGCGGTTATAGGGAAGATAAAACATTTAGAGGTGAAATCAAATCATTGCGATGTCCCAAATGTGGTGGTCAAATGATAGTTGAAGAATCCAAGTCATTAATTGAAGATTTAGTCGAATTAGCGGAATCTGTAGGTACAAAAGTTGAACTTATTTCAACAGAAACTGGCGAAGGGAAAGAATTATTGAAATCTTTTGGTGGTGTAGCCGCTATATTGAGGTTTAAATGCAGCATTTAACCCGTTTTGTGATTTCAGCATTTAATTTCTGTAAGCAAGTTATCCGCAATTTTTAAAGTATATTAATAAGGCAGTCATTTCATGTGAAAAAATGTGGAAAAACTAACCAAGCGAAGACTCGAAATTATCCTCAGTAAAATGTCTCTGCCTAAGAACCTTAAAAGAGAGTGGGAACAATATCCTACTCCAGGCCCTCTTGCTGCTAGAATTCTCTGGATAGCCCATGCGACCTACAACGATATTTACGATAAATATGTACTAGATTTAGGTACAGGAAGCGGCGTGTTTGCGATTGGCGCTGCTATATTAGGAGCCAAATGTGCCTTGGGAATCGACATAGACTTTTCTATACTTACATTTGCTAAAAAATATGCTGAAGAGTTCAGTTTGAGCAATCTAGATTTTCATTGTGTTGACGTGAAGTATCTTAATCTTAGGCAACGAATGGACACGGTGATTCAAAATCCTCCTTTCGGAGTGCATAGGCCCGGAAGTGACGTATTATTCTTAGA
>Ga0180301_10002202_pt1 | contig 15301 bp, 24 predicted proteins | sample GuaBasSediGuay16_FD_121797 | JGI IMG/M metagenome (GOLD analysis project Ga0180301, IMG submission 121797) | Subseafloor sediment microbial communities from Guaymas Basin, Gulf of California, Mexico - Guay16, Core 4569-2, 12-15 cm | ecosystem: Environmental > Aquatic > Marine > Hydrothermal...
TAGAGATGGAAAAGGTAGTTGAGACAGGCATACCTGTAATAATAGGCAATATAACAATAAAAAATGGATTGTTGAAACTAGTAAAAGAGGAAACACCTAAATATACGAAAATAATAGTGTAGAGTAGTGATGAGGCGAGCAGAAACTGATAAGTGATGTATGCCAAACCGACTGAGCCGCAAACTGTATCAGTCCTATATACCTTTCTTCACTTGATGAATGATGGAGCTGTATCATGATAATATAGCTATTAACTATGTTTTAAAGCGTAGGAAAATGTTAACGAAGCAAGAAGTGAATCTCTTAGTTAAGTTCGATAAATGGTGTAAAATGCAGGGGCATACTACTGCTACACGATATAAGAACGTGACTTTTGCTACTAGATTACTGATATATATGAATACACATGGATTGCAGATAGAGGACTTAAACAATAAGTACGAGAACATAGTCATGGATTTTCTCGACACTTTAAACGTGAGCCGTAATACAATAATAAAATATTTCATTGTCAGTAGAACCTTTGCACGATTTCTAAGGGATCGTTTCGGAATGAGAATAGTCATAAAGAATAAAATTCCAAAAACAAAAGAGCAACTTCCCGAGGTGCTCTCCGAAGAAGAAATAATGGAAATAATATATGGCATTCAAAACCCCAAATTTAAACTATTTTTCGCATTAACATACGAAACTGGCGCCAGGAGAAGTGAAATGATAAACATAAAGCTAAAGCATATAAAGATGTATGAAAACTACGCGGAAATTGAGATACCGCAGAGTAAAAGCGAGCCACGCGTCGTACCTGTCGTATTGTTTTATCCGATGCTGAAAAGATATCTAGATACCCATCCGGCACGGGAATATCCTGAATCCTATCTCTTTTTTAGCAATAGAAACGTATTCAGACCTATGAGTTTAACTACAATTTGTAATTTCTTTGACGATTTATCAGAAAAATATGGAAGAAGAATTACACCGCACATTTTACGACATAGCCGAGGAACACAACTAGCAACACTAGGTCTGGTGGAGAAGGAAATAATGGCAATTCTTGGACACCGAACACGAAGAATGGTAGATAAGTATATTCACCTAGCTGGCCGGGACGCTCGAAGTCGACTACTTGAAATCTATGGAATAAAAAAGCGTACATGCATAAATAATGTAAAGTGCCAGCGATGCGGTCATGTAAATCCTGCAGGTGCACGATACTGTGTAAATTGCGCCCATCCATTAACCTTGGAATCGGCGCATGAATATTACCGTTACCAGAAGAAATTCGAGAAAATAATCCAGAAACTTGAGAAAATTGACTTGGAAAAACTTGAAAAAATACTTTAGACTTTATACATTTTCTTAATTAAAACATATCTACGAAGCTTTTTCTTCTTGGGGCATTGATAGACAGCATAGAGCTTGTCGTTTTTACGCATAAGACCGGCAAGAACCATGTAGTGATTATGCTTGGGACATTTTATAGGTGGTAGAGTTGCTAGATCTATCCCCTCGTACATTTTAATCTATTCCCTCCTGGTCATAAAGACAGCTATTACGTGGCTTGGTATAGCTTCGACACCGGGTATAGCTTCGGGAATCACGGCCGCTAAAGGCCAAACGCTACGGAGCAGTATAGCGTTTACAATGGCGACTCCCAGGTCGCCGAGATCGCCTATTATAGGGATTTGCCCCGCTAAGGCTAAGTCGACCGCGTCCTGTAAAGCGGCAAGTATTATAGCTATAAAGAACCGCAGATTTTCAGGGAGAATTAAAGCCACTATTATAAAGCCTAAGAAAAGCAACAAAGATGACCCAGCGATGACTTCAAACCCCGTTAGAACCGCCTCAGATCCCTTAAGCCTACCCACTATCGCTGCTGTAAAAATAACAGCAATTATAATTGCGGTAAGAAGTCCGGCATCCTTCATACTCTTACCTCCTAAAAGCTATGTAAAGCAAGAATCCAAATACACCAGCTAAGATCATCAAGTTTATCGCTCCAGTAATCCAGAAGAAGATCACGCTGACTATGCCGAGCGCACATCCATATTCTACCCAGAAGTTGCCTATTCTATCGGACAAAAATCCACGTAGAAGCCACCAGACCACGTAGCCCGCTATGAACCACGCGCTTAGATAAATCAGTAATAAATCTCCAGAACCTCCTGGTCCTTCAAAAATCATCCACATATAGTAGTATATGCTACCGACAACTGCCTCACCTATTAAAATGTCGACGAGAAAGCCGCCGCTAGGCCTTAAGCATCCTATAAGTACTGCTGCTACGATTACCGCTAAAACTATAACTGCTAAAAGCTTCTCATCACGCATTTTATCCTCCAAGGAAAGAAAACCAAGAAAACCTTATGCTAGTCAAACAGAACTTCAGCGGCTTTTTGGAGATCTTCTCTTATTATATGTAGGTACCTTTCTGTAGATCTAATCGAAGAGTGGCCGAGTAGAGTTTGTATAGTTCTAATATCGACCTTGCGCTTTAGCAGGTGTGTTGCCCGTGAATGTCTAAGGATGTGAGGAGTAACTTTCTTGGAAATTCCCGCCTTTAACGCGTACTTTTTAATTATCCGCTGAATATGCCGGCTAGACAATCCTAAAACGTTCTCCAGGTCGACATTGCGTAAAACGTTGGCCGTTGCCTCATCGAAGTAGACTATACGCTCTTTCCGCCCCTTACCATAGATTATAACGTATCTCTCTTCTAAGTTGAAATCCTCTTTTTCAAGCTTTTCATACTCACCCACCCTCATACCGGTTACATAAAGCAAGCGTAGAATCGCATAATCCCTATAGCTAAACTGTCTAGCAACTTCCAGAAGTCTGCGGATCTCCTCCTCAGTGAGGAACTCTGGAAGTTTCTGCGCCCTCTTAGGCGCCTTAATTCTAATCCTAACACCTAGAAACTCGTAAAACCTCTGTAACGCCTTAACGAGAGGATAAAGCGAGTCGGGAGTAGACTTACTCCGAAGCTCCCAGAGAAGATAATCACGTATAATATTTTTCTTAGGCTCCTTCCAGTCAAGCTTACGCCTGAGACAATACTCCAAGTACCGGCGCACATAATTCATGTATCTACGGCAAGTCTGTTCGGTCCTGCCTTGACTCCTTAACCACAAAATGAATTTTTGTAAAATTTCCTTAGCCTCTGATACTTCAGTTGTCGTGATACTCACCTCAGTAGAAAAATGCCGTAATATGTAAATCCTCAGTAAAACAGGCTAGGTGACCCCCAGTAGACCTCGCTGAACATCCTTCTTCCTTTACTTCTCTCTTTGAAAAGCGCTTTAGAAAAATTCGCTATACTTACAAACGCCCTGTTTTTACCCTCAAGTAATCTTTCTCTCTGTCGCTCCACAAGCGTATTCACATCCAAACTTCGCTTACCGCCTAGCTCATGGATCCTCTCTGATACTCTCTCCTTAAGGATCTTATACTGCTCATAAAGTGGAAATAGAAGTCTGTCACGGGGGTAATATAGCTTTTCAATTTCACCATCTAAAATCCGTATTTTAAGTACTACATGGACTTGACCTTTTCTAAACTTGTTTTTCGCAAAAACAATAAAAAATTCACGAGGTAGATCTACATTCCTTGCACGAGCCTTCAGCTTACCAATATAAATCCAAAACTTGACATAGTTTCTAAGAGTATACCAGCTCCTTATAGGACCTATACTCTGGAGAAAAATAGCCTTCCAGACTTGTCCACCTCTTCTGGTCCTTCCCGCCTGGTATATTATATGCACGTAGTACTTCCTAGATCTCAATTTCAAAGCCCTCTTCTTCTGGACCGAGACTAAAATCAATATCGAGATCTTTCAAAATCGCCTCTGCCTCCTCCTTCTTCATCTTCTTCCTAGGTCTTCCCCGCCTTCTCCTCTCCCTCTTCTTAAGCTTTGACTCCAAGATTTTAGCATCTTCTACGATTTCTTCAGCAAACGGAAGACGCTCAGGTATTAAACGCGGTACATCATCCCAACTCTTCAACACGTATCCTTCACGCTCGAGGATTTCCCACGTTGAATAATAGGGGGACTCTATCTGAAATGTCGGCAGAAAGGACCTAATAAGCTCAACCCTGACAGTCGACCAGCGGTTAATCCAAAATGCGAATTTATAAGCGTTGAGATATCCGCTTGCAACAATATTTTTCATCTCTTTTTCGAATTCAATCCCAGGAACTTGACCTAAAATATCTTTAAGATCCCGCGGATCCAGATCACTGATTAACAAATTCTGGGCTTCAGCAGCAATAAAAGGCGCTACTTCGACAGGTCGATGGGTAGCAAAGTCGACGGCTATGCGTTGCCCCCTGGCAGACGCGATCATGTCGCTTATACTCTGCATAGTACGAAACATGGTGCTGCTTCTAACTGCACCGCTGGCTAGGAACTTCGCCTCGTCAAACTGCAAGTTGAGATCAACAGACTTGTCGACTTGCCGGAAAAGAAGTAGAGACTTGAGCGCCGTGGCTATGGCTCTGCTAAGGTTTCTTCTATTAGTATAGCGAAATGTTACAAGCACTCCAGGTTTTAAGATAAGCCTCCAATATTCCCCCAAGTTAAAGGCATCTAAGTCCTCAACCTCTACTATACGATCAATTTTCGTCGGAGGACCTGGAATCGCATCGAGATCCTTCTCATCTTCTATGAAAACTAACCCTATGACTTCAACGCCCCGAGGTTTAAGCTTATAAGTTTCTACAAGAGCACTATACGCCTCTTCATGATACTCCTTCTTCATAGGTAATGCTGCGAGATAATCCTGCATGCGATCGTCAATACTTGCCCTTATCACACAGTAGCCCCTATCCAGTCGAAATTGCGCTAAAGCGTTGAGACGGGTGGTTTTACCGGAGCCCCGCTTACCCATATCAACCGTAGTGGGTACATAGCTTCCCTTTACTAGGAAAGGATTTGGATCTAAAACTTCAAGATATAGAGTTCCCGACCTCTTCAGCACGCCACTAATCCATAACTCCCTATCTACCATGAGAAATGGACTGGGTAATGGATCATAGTAACCCCATCTAATCTCAGCGGGATCTACCTCTACTTTCAAGTCGTAACTTCTCGAGTCAAAAGATAAAGCTAGAGTTTCCCGTTTCAAGTCATAATATACCTTATTGAATACTTTACGGAATCTAATTTTGTATTCCTCAGCGTCGACCAGTCTTTCGGGATTAGCTTTACTCATGGCTAGAAAACAGTCATATAGCACCGCTGCTTCTATTGCTTCCAAGATCTCCGAGTCAGGCGAGTTTTCGGACAAAATTGCCCAGAAAAGAAGAAGCGCAAGCTCATACAATTCTGCCGAAATATCACGCGGTGGCTTTACAAGCCCTGACTCAAAAATCCTAGCGTCAAAAGTTACACGATCACCGAGCATGGCCACGAGAGGCAAGCCTTCATTCTCCTTGTATATTCTATTAATTTTCCTCAGGACTAGGTATAGTATCTTTATTGCCTCCGCCTTATGGACATAACTCGCATAAATAATCAATTCCTTTACATCGTCATAATCGAAATCGCTAATATCTAAAAGTGTTAAATAAAACACTTTATCCTCGAGTACAGCGACAGGCGCCCACTCGTTCTGCACAGAGTAGATCATATCGCTGCGGATCCATAGATCTAAAATCCTCCTAGCTTTATTATAGAACTCTCCTCCAAGACTAGTTAAAATACGAACTGCGCTGTAAACCGCATCACTCCAATTCCCGCTAGCCAAGTTCTCTAGGACCGTCGACAAGGAAGCTATGGCGTGGAGATCTAGGCTAACTCGGCCTTCCTCCAAAACTCATCCCTCCAAAAGGAGCAGAATTGCGGGCAGCGACTATCTTATAATAAGCTTCCCGCACAACCTCTTCATCTCTTAAAATCGCCGCTTTAGTATACATAACGGCTAATGATGCTAGACTACTTCCATGCTGTTTTAGCTTACTTATAAAGTAATCTTTCCACCTGATATACGCCTCCGGATAGTCTTCCCTAGAAAAAATCTGTAGAAAGACCCGCGCCCTATTGTAAAAGTCTCTTATTTTGTCAAAGTACTCGATTATGCTTAAACCCGCCTGTATCGTAAACATATGCTTCCTCTTTTCGCTAGGTTCTTTCCTCTCGACCGCTTGACCAGGATTTCCAGTGTTAATAACTATCTGGGGTTGATTCTGTCTGAGGGCTAACGGCAGTTCCTCCTCGCCTATAAACCTAGGCGTTCCCCGCTCAACCTCTAGGTGAATTATCTCCTCCACTAACTGGCTCAAATTGAACTGCAACTCGTCGAGACAGGAGAAAAACGTATCCGGAACGTCAAGGACGTCCGCTTTGGAAAGGACTTCCCTGAACCTACGCGCCGCATCAGTAACTTTCTCCGCTGCCGCTCTGAGATATTCTCTATCACTTCGATACTCAGAGGTAAATTTTTGAAAGCTCATTATTTAGCCACCTTTCTAGCCTCATGGTCCATATAAAATGCTGCTGCAAAACCTCCCAAAAGCGCTCCGCCAACAGCAGCTAGAATATTTCCATACACATTAGCAACGATAAAACTCCCAGTCGCGGCAGCTATAGCAACCATATAGGGACTGCCGTGCATCTGCTGGTATATCCTGGTAACATCCACCGCCGTAGGCTCCAAAGGTTTCAGGTTAAGCGCCATGCGAAGCTTAGTATTCTCAGCGCTTAACCTGCTTACCAGTTGCTCAAACTTCTTCGTCCGTTCTTTCAGAATTTTAAGCTCGCTTTTGACAGCGACCCAGTTTTTAACATTAGTTACCAGCAACGATAAATTCTCGGCGCCTTTAAAGTAGGTCTCCACGGCCTCACTTATATTCTCCATTTTCTCCGCTACGTCAAATGGCGCGTATAACAGTATTCTCAGATTTCCAACACCCTTAACATATACTTTCTCTTTTAGCCAAGTACCGATGCCCAACGTGATGGTCCTAGCCATTAAGCCGAAAGGAAACACGTAAAAGAAAGTCCTGTGCGGTCTCCCAAGTTCGCGGAGATCTTTAGTGGTATTAAAGTACTGTAAGAGAAGGATTTTCTCGCCACCCCAGTTAAGAAGATAAAGTCTGATATTTTCAAGCTTCAAGTCTTCGAGAATTCTCTCGACTTCATCCACCATATGCGTAGGCATGCCCTGACGTTCCAAAATCCTTCTCTGTTCTTCCAAATCCTCACGTAGAAGCTCCTTAAACTTCTCTAAATCCACTTTATTAATGTAATAGTTAGTTACTTCCTCGCATAGGACCAGCATGCGCTGATACTGCCCCGTATTTAACAGTACAACCAGATCAAGATAACCTAGAAAATTCCCGGGAAGAGGAAGTTTTTGCGACTGCCAGATAGGATAATAGACGACAACTCCAATAGTCAACGCTGAAAGAATCAAAATGTTTCTGCTGAAAGTGGGCAGTTCCGCGCTAAAGGCCGTAACAATTAAAATCATAGCAATTATAGCTCCGATGAGCGCTACCATACTGTAAAAGCTAATGTCGCGTTCCCCGAAACGTTCTAGAATTTCCTGGATCACTCTACTTCTCCCCCACAGTAGATACAGTATAATCGTCCATTATCGCGGAAGGTCTCGCTAGGTTTTAAAGGTCCATGCTCTTTACACCTAGCAATTATCCTTATCGCCTTTACTTCCTCTTTCTGAACTTCCCCTGTAGATGATCCTTTTTGCGTCGCTGTCACAACTATTTTCTGGTCCTTTTTCAAAAGCTCCGAAAGTATTTCCTGTTTTAGCCTTTCTTTAATTTCGGGGATCATTTGTGGCAGGAGAACCCTTTCAGCGTACATTTTACACAGGACCAGGCTAAATTCTATTTCATTACCCGTCTCTGCTGCAATAATCCAGCGCCTAGTCATCTCTAACGCCTCGGTCGACGGCAACCATGTGAGAAGCTTCTCCATAATCTCCTGGGCAAGTTCCAGATCTTTCTCGTATATTGTATGAGACAGTTGCCAAAGAAAACTCATTACAAGCACAATTCCAGTAACATAAAGACTAGCATCTTTTATTACTTCTACGGCTAATTTCTCGCCGATAGAATATACAAACCAGAAAGATCCTATAACGGCGACCGCAATACTCAATATCTTGAACTTATACTTTAAACCTCTCTTTAAGAAATATGCGTAGCTTTTCTTCCTAACGCCTACTGCTTGAGCGAATATTCTTCGATTCCTATTTTTCCGCTTTCCCAGGTTAGGCTTGAGACTATACTCTATCACCTTCACTTTCAATCAACCCCCTCAAGTTTTCTAGGATAGATTTGATGAGAAGATCGCGGTTTACTCCAGGCCTCGAAAGAGCCTCTATCTGCCTACCAAGCAAAAGCAGTTTCCTCCGCGCTTCAGGACCAACTATACCGATCTTCTCCACAGTTTTTCTTTCAGGCTTCAGCTCTAAAAGCTCTGAGAACTTTACATCTGCCCGAACCATCAACCTATTTACAACCATTACCAGAGTAAAGGCCATAGCCGAGACTACGCCCACTACGCTTACCAGTACGCTGTTAACGGCCATTATGTCGTTTTTGAAAGCGGTGAAGCGCTTATCCAACAACTTTGCAAGTACTTTCTCGCTTACAACGCCTCCCGCCGCGGCTCCAACCTTAAAAGTAACCGTTAGCAGGACCTCCTTTCCTTTAAACTCTACAGCATCAAGCTCGACTTCACCCTGTTTTATTATAAGCTTCCCAGAAACAGATTTAGAATAAGTCAGCGCGAAAACCGCCTTATAATTCCCCTGCTTCGTGAAGTTAGCCTTAATATGTAGAGGCTCACGCACAATCCTATACTCCACTGGTATACTTACTTTGTATTCGTCGGGTTTAGGCTCGAAGAATATAAGCGTAGTACCCGCTGGGATACCTACTTCCTTCTTAACCACCACTGGTTTAGCAAGCACGATCTGTGAAAGCAAAACTAGGCTAACTAGGAGTACTGGCAACCTCCTCAATAGCCTCACCCTCCTCCTCTAAAAGTTGTTTAAAGTATTGCAGTTCGATCTGGTGACAATAACGCGCAATATCCAAGAAGTATTGGCTAAGTAAGGCCCATCTTTTCACGTAGCGCTCTCTGCCTCTTCTACTTCTTCTAGTTGGAACCGCCAACCCTGTTTCCAACAACCATTTTCTCACGGTTTTCCAGTTTTTGTTTAGCTTTTGGGCAAGCTCGGTGATATTCAAATCACCGTCGACGATGCTGGTCCACAGTCTAACCAGCTCTGGCGTCAACTCGAGCGTTATGATAAGCTTCCCTCGCTCCTCGATAAGCCTGAAAACTTCATTCTCCACTTTCTTACCCATCCAAGAGAGAATAAGAAAACCAAAACTCGGGTTAAAACTGTAAAAAATTGGAGGTTAAAAAATTACAGCGATTTTCTTCTTCTTTTTAGGCAGAAATACTATAGCACCAGTCTTAGTGTCGTAGTACGCCTCCCATTCATCACTTTTCAAACCCGCTTTCTCCAACGCCTTCTCTCTAGCCTTACCAACCATGGGAAGCAGTCTAGACATGCTTTCACTCCTTAGCCAACAATATAATAATTATAATGCCCAGCAGTAGGACCAACCACCAGTAATCCTTCAACCATCCAAGCCCTATCTGATCTAAAAACCACTGTACTGGATCCCCGATAGTCTCTTCCGCTTGGCTCCATAGATCTTGGAACCAGCTCTGAATCCGGCTCCATATATCACTCCAGTTTCCTGGTGGCGTCCAGTTACCTATCCAGCTCTGAATCCAGCTCCACCAATCCCAACCAGTATTATTCCCGTCGCTACTAACGGGGATGAGTGGCGCGGTGTAGATGGTTGGACCGTTAACATCTATCATGGTTTCAAAAGTATAATACCCTTCCTTCGACACTTCTAACTCGTACGTTCCACATGCTACGGTGAAATTGGCTGGCGTAGTGTCAGTATCGGTCCAGGTGCTATTACTTAGCATCACGTTGGCCCCGGAAACAGAGTTTCCATCGGGATCCTGAGCAGTCACGTATAACCAGCATCCAGTACTCTCAATATAACCTAAGTATAACACAACCTCATCGTTATCTGATATACTTTTATCAATTGCAGTAGTCACAGGTCCTTTCTTGGCTTCAAATCTGTAAGATCCCGCCTCCAGACTGAAGACAGCAGACGCTACGTTAGTCTCCTCACCTAGCAAGGTGCCATTTTCCGCGTAAACCCTAATATAATCTGCAGTTATAAGCTCATCAGTCTCTGGATCCTTAACATAAACTGTAACGTTATATGTAATCCCAGAAGAATAGTTAAGATATATGTCGGTTAGTGTGTCATTTAATTTTACTATTATTAATCCATTTTCTGTGAATTCTTTGTACAAGTTTCCTGCAGGGCCATTTGCAAATATGCCTATTTTTGTGTCGTTTATGAAAACATAGCTTGTTTCTCCAGCATTAAACGTTTGCGCATATATCTCTGCGTTTGTACTATTGTATATTTTTACTGAAACAGGACTTGTATCGCTTATAATGCGTACAATCTTATGAGTAATCGTGCTGGCGTTTATCCACTGATATAGCTTAGTTATAATACTATAATCTGGTGTTTCACCCGACGCTAGCGTTTTTTCATACCATTTTAGCGCTACCCAGTGATTTGTATTATTGAAGTATAGATCCATCTGGTTACCTGTACCCGGGTTTGAATCTAGCGTTGCACCGGTTGTTTCGTAGATTTTGTTAAGATTTTCATCGTAAATTGCAAAATAACTCGCCCTCGCGTTTGTATAATAATGGGCTAAGTATATTATATAAAAGCCCTCGCTTGGAAAATCATAGTATATTTTATGTAGTACCCTCAAGTCGGAGGGATATGTGTTTGCAAGATATTCGTATAGTTGGCATGGCGGCTTAATATAAACTAAAACCGCTATTTCAAAATAACCTGAATTTCCAGTCGCTGAGCTAAATTGTCTTGTAACTACTTTATATGTATTGCCTGAACCGGTTTCCCACCATCCATTGAAACCATCCACTTCATAATCAAAGAAAGGCAACTTATTTGCATTAGGTAATGTCAGCGTGTTTATGGCTAAGATTATGAGTATAAAGAGGCTAAGATAGGTGCAAACAACCTTACTTTTCACTGACACCACCTCCGTAAGAAAATTAGTTTTAAAAATTATGCATGGTAAAACCTTAGCCGTCGCCAGGACATAAAGCCTAGCGCCAGAAATGTTATCGCCAGGATTATCTTTGCGTCGTCCGTCAACACGAAAATCAGCAAATCATACAGGGCATGGGCAAGCGTGGCGCCGAGGAGGCTCCCTCTTAGATCCAGTATTTCTCCCTGCTTACTGAAAAAGTATACTGTTAAGCTTATAATCACGCCAGCGGATGCTGTAAAGCCCATGACCCCTGCATCCCAGTTACTTCGAGGACCGTGTAACAAACCGAAAATTACATTGCTTATAATACTCGCGGGAAGAAAGCCAACTCCCAAAATCCTCATAAAACCCAGTGGCAGGACCAAGCGAAACATAAGCTCTTCTCCAGGTCCTACTAGGAGATTGAAATACCATACCGGGTCGACGAACAAATTGAAACTCTCTGCGTTGTCAGGAGGTACGCTAAGCACTGCTGGAGCAGTTATATTTAGTAATAATAAGGCCCCCAATACCGTAAAAAAGGTTCCCGCAAAACGGGTCCAATATCTCATTCTCTCTCCCTACTAGACTTATAGACTAGAAACCCCGTAACGCCTAGGACCAACAAAAACACTTTAATAGCTAACTGAACATCGGCAGGTAAACTTTCAAAGGCTTGAGATAACACGTATAAGCCGCTTCCCTGGCCAGTAAACTCCTTCACAAGCGCTATACTACTCAAGATCACGCTTAACGACGTACTAATTAATGCAACGTACAAGTAAACCCTCCCTACTTCATCACTCATACATCTCACCTTGACTTAAGACCCATCCAAAACTTACGCCGCTTAGAATCATTACAGTGTACAATAAAACTCTCTTAGACAGTTCGGGATCTGGATAGAATATATCGCTTAACATCGCAACTATAATGGCGAGTAGCGAGATAACGCAATACGCGGCTAAATCGCTTGGATAAATTATCCGTTCTTTCATGTTTTATCCCTAAATGTCGAAGGTCTTTGGGGTCAACGGGATTCCTCTTCTATTCGCCCAAGCCACCGCCTCGAGGTAGATCTTATATGCTTTTTTCCTAGCCAATTTTGCCCCTTTCTCGCCTAAGATCCTCCTATAATTCGGGGAATAAGTCAAAGTGACCAGATATGCAAGCCTATTCTGGATAAGGTATTTTATCGTATTTGGATCATTGCTCCGCTTAGCTTGTGCGAATATCTGCCTTGCAATCTGCTCCACATCCTTAGGCGTTCTAACATGGTCATATGCAATAGAAACAGGCATTATCTCACCCTTAAAGTCTCGGGGAGAGTAACGCGGTAATCTAGGCCTAGCCTTCTAGCACGTCTATTAATCCTATCAACTAAATCATTGAAACGTAATAGAACATAACGCTGAATCTCCCTAGCACGTTTCGGATTTACACGATAAAAACTAGGGCTAAACACCGTCATAACCAGGCTTCGGCCTTTCAGGTATATGTCGTCAAGCTCGCGTTTACCCTTCGCCCGAGAAACGCTATTTTCAAGAGTCTCGAAGCGACGCCTATAGTAATTTATCGTCCATACCATCTTGCATCTCCGCTAGAAATATAATAGAAATCGAAAACGCGCGTTAATCTGGCCGCCTTATACAGGCTATAACATATAGAATACTGTAAATATTACATATACCCTCTCGCCCAAACCTCCTACACTTTGAGAATTTTCTAAAAACAAAGAAAAGAAAAAAGGACTCTGGGAAAGGCGGGATGAGATGAAACAGACGTATCACGACATATCAAAAAATTTAAAAAAGAAAAACGCTCGCACAAGCACACGCCCCTATATAGCTTATCCACAGGAAACAAAATCATCAGTTAATAACGCGAAATCGGAAATGGACCATATACACATGCAAAAAGTAAAAGACACAGCTCTTAGATCCCAGATTTCGCACTTCACTTTGCACAAAATCAGTTAAGATAAGAATTCTATATGTATAAATTATGCTTGACTTTATGCATTAAAAGAAAAATAAAAATTGGATTTTAGGGCACGGTTACGGTATAGCTTCTCGTGAACACGGTATCGGTTATAGTCTCGTTGCCTCTAGTAACTTTTACATATATGTCTAGCGAGACGCTATATTCGCCAGACTCTACTCCCCATTTCTCAAATGTTATAGTCTTATCTCCGAGGCTTTCACTATAGAATTTCTTCGTGTTGTTGCCTACTTTAAGTACTATAGTAACGTTTACGCTATCCGTGACGTCGTCTTCAGTATCGATTTTCAGTGTGGCCGAGAAACCGCTTGGCTTGAAATAGGTTTCACTCGGGTTAATATCTGCGGTGACGGAGACATCGTCGACCGAGGTAACATTTCCGCCGCTTGACGAGTAGACAAACGAGATTTCAAAAGTCCCCGTTATGCCTTTACTCTGCAACGGGATCTTTCCCAGCAGTAGAGATCCTGCCAATATCAACACTATAAGTATTATTACTACCTTAGCGCCCTCAGACATCACTCTCACCCGATGAGAAATAGAGCTAGAACCCACTCAACCAGCGCGGTTAATACGGCAAACTTTACCGCGTTCTTAACGTCGACTTCCTCATCCTTATACTTACTAAAATAGCGATCCCATAGAAGCTTGCCTATAAAGGCGGAAGCTCCTCCCAGAATTATATAACCCATATCCATAACTCCCACCTTAGGCCGGACGTTTCTTAACTATGTGCTTCTCGAGAAGGACCTTGAACTTGTGTCCGTTCTCGCACTTATAAATCCCGTAGACGTAAGTGGTCTTCCCCTTCGTAATAGTCTGTTTGTCTGTAAGCCTGAGATCCGAGCCGCATTTGGGGCATTTGCCGAAGCCATACACGAATTTATGCTTTTTATATTTAGAATACGCTATAGCGCCTAGTGCAGCGCCAGCGGCCGCGCCTACAGCGGCTCCCTTTAGGAAATCCTCACTTACGTTTATGTTTATGGGATTCTCGCTCATCTCCTCTCCACCTTAGCCCTGAATTTATGCCCGCGTTCACATTTGTAGATACCAATCCACGCATTCTTCAACTTCCACTTCTTTAGTAGTCTAGCTTTTCTACCGCATCTGGGGCAACGCACTCCTCTCCCCTCCGATAGAGAAATAGCTTAAAAAACGCTCTATTGTCAAAGAAAAATTAATTACAGTAAAATCGGAAACACATCCGATGGCGGAGGAAGTAGAGTTCGGCTACTGGTTTTCTCCCCATCACCACGCTGATTCGCTAATTCACAGAGAGCGAAGCGGAATAGAGGAGAAAATGCGAAGAGTAATAATAGAAGAAGGGCGAAAACTCGGTTTACCATGGGACGTTATCGAGGAAGCCTACTACTACTTCCTTAAACTACACCGCTTAAAAAACCTATTAAATTCTAGCGATGAGTAAAGAGCTTAAATGTCCTTTCTGCGGCTCTACTCTAGAGAAACCGTATGATCATTTAATTAGAAAGGATGTTATTGATAAGCGCAGATATAGGGTAACCTACAGATGCCCACACTGTAAAAAATTCTTCTCCTACGTAAAAACGAGAAAGACAAGAAAATATATAAACAAAACGGATTACTCGGTAAGCTTAAGACCAGTAGCCGAAAAAGTCGATATAGTTATACGAAGAAAGAAGAGAAAAAGAACATTCTATATCGAACACGATATCTTCACGAAGAACGCAGAAGTCGACCATATAGGCATTGAAGGTCTACGGGGATGGAAAAAGAATAAAACGCAGTTTGAAGCTTCTAAAGGAGGACCCGTTGAATTTGTAGAAAAAGAATATGGAAAAACTACCAGAAGATGGAAGAAGAAATTGTAGGCCGGCACATCTCCCGGCCTACGCCCCGTCATCTAGCTCAGCGGCACACGTAGACTTTTCCGTCTACAGTAACCGCTGAGCCTCTGGCGAATAAATATATGTTGAAACTAGATAAAAAACTTACTTCGAATAAATCCGCATAATATAGAAATAACTCACGCCGTTTTCTTCTAAAACCTTGCGAATACTTATCTTCCTGGTCCTCAGTACACTTGCGATTGCTTTAGCCGCTAGGACATGTGGCTTGGTCCTTAACACGTTTTCCTCCTGTAGGATCTTCTCCCTGACCTCGCTAAACAAGCCA
>Ga0180301_10002203_pt1 | contig 15296 bp, 11 predicted proteins | sample GuaBasSediGuay16_FD_121797 | JGI IMG/M metagenome (GOLD analysis project Ga0180301, IMG submission 121797) | Subseafloor sediment microbial communities from Guaymas Basin, Gulf of California, Mexico - Guay16, Core 4569-2, 12-15 cm | ecosystem: Environmental > Aquatic > Marine > Hydrothermal...
GCCAATACCCATAACCATGCCGTAGCCTATTCCCAGGGCCAGAAAAAACACAGCCCACCGTTTCGCGCTCCTTCGCAGAAAGAAGAAAGGGGCGAATAGATAGAAACCGATTGAAGCATGGCCGCTGGGAAACGATTTCCCCTGGCCCGGATTGCCCTTTACCCATACGGGCAAAAACGTATCCTCGCCGCCAAAGATCTCGAGCTGTCCTGGTCGAGGCCTTCCCCAGTGATCTTTAAAAATGGAATAGGTAATAAGTCCCGGGCCGAGGGCCAAGAGAACGGCCAAGAATAGGGCGATTTTTCTATACCTCAATGCCTTGCGGTATGCAAAGGAGAGGGCCAGCACGATTAAGGAAGCGGCTGCCAAAAAAAGCCCCGGTATATTCCCATAGTCATACAGGAACTTCCATGGATTTGAGTCCCTCATATACCAGCCTTTATCCGGTGAATAAAAGGCCTCCTGAAGCGCGATATCCACATCTGTGAGCCAAAAAACCATGGTGAGGCAACCCAATATGAACAGAGGAATCAAGAAATCATAAGCAACCTTTCTTTTCATTGATAATGGCTCTCCTGTAAAACTACCATATAAAAACACATGAGATATGGTCAAGGGAAAGGGGTGGCCATTAGCTCCTTATATGCTCTAGATACGAAACAGCAATCGAAAGCCCTGCCTTTGGTCCAAACGCTTCAGGCGCGCGTTTTGAGCCCATGCAAGTGCCTCTGAATACTCCTTTCCCGTGATCCTGCGATTAATATATTCATCCTGATACGCCGTACCGCATGGCCTATACTGATCCATCACATTCACATAGGTATATGGCGATATCTCTTTGGCCAGAAACTCCATGACCTTCCTTGTTCCAGAAACCCCGTGGGGCATTACAAGATGCCTTACCAGCAACCCTCGCTCTGCTATTCCATGGTTGTCCAACACGAGATCCCCAACTTGAGAATGCATTTCCTTAAGGGCACTAACGGCTATTTCTCTATAATCCAGCGCATTGCAATACCTCACTGCCCATCGTTTATCCCAAAACTTAAAATCAGGCATGTAGATATCAACGATCCCCCTCAAGAGCTCAAGGGTCTGCACCCTGTCATAACCACTGCTATTGTAAACTATTGGAATGGATAGGCCATCCTCAACGGCAAGCAGTAAAGCCTCTAATATCTGAGGCACCACGTGGGTAGGGGTTACCAGGTTTACGTTATGGCAACCCCTTTGCTGCAGCTCCAGCATTATTGCAGCGAGGTTCTTTGCCTCGATTTCCTCCCCTTCACACTCATGGCTTATCTCATAGTTCTGACAAAAACAGCAGAGCAGATTACAGCAGCTAAAAAAAATGGTACCCGAGCCAAATCTACCAACCAATGGCGGCTCCTCGCCGTGATGCGCATGAAAGCTTGCAACCCTTGCCCTCCTACCAGTTCGGCAAACCCCTCTCTTATCGTGTAACCGATCTACCTCGCACTGCCTTGGGCAAAGACGGCACTCACCCAACAGCTTAATGGCCTTCTGTACCCTTTGCTCCAGCTGTCCTTCTTTATATAATTGAATATAGGCTGGCTCACGCATAGTTGCCTCGAATCCACCTAAGTTTGGCGTTCGCCGTTAGCCCCTTACATGCTGATGGTTTGACTGTATGGATTAGACAAGACAGGCGCCATAGGGCGCAGGGCACAAGGCTCAGGGTTCTCATGTTTTGCCCTGTGCCCCGCGCCTTTTCATCATGAATCTTCAACCTGCTTTCTTTCAGTCATCCTCTTCCTTATCTCCTTCTCAAACCCCCTATCATTGGGATGATAGAAGGTCTTGCTCCTCATCTTCGAGGGGAGGTATTCCTGTTTCGCTCGGCCTTGAGGGTAATTGTGGCTGTACTTATAGCCCTTTGAATAACCCAATTCTCTCATCAGCCTCGTGGGGGCATTTCTGAGATGCAGAGGTACCGGCTGAGGGCCAGTCTCCTCGATCTCCTGTAACACGGATTTCTCCGCTACATAGAGGGAGTTGCTCTTTGGTGCAGTAGCAAGATACACCACTGCTTGGGCGAGAGACAGCCTTGCCTCCGGCGGACCTACCTTTTCCCATGACTGATATGAAGTAAGCGCAACTTCAAGCGCATGAGGGTCGGCTAAGCCAATGTCCTCGGAGGCAAATCGAATGAGTCTCCTGCCTATGAAAAGAGGATCCTCTCCTGCTTCCAGCATCCGGTAGAGCCAATAAAGGGATGCATGCGGGTCACTGCCCCGCATGCTTTTGTGAAGTGCCGATATAAGGTTGTAGTGTTCCTCACCGTCCTTGTCGTATAAGAGCGGTTTCCTGTTGAGGGCCTTTGAAATCGCATCCACGGTTACAACCCTTTTACCATTCCCATCCGGCTGGACGTAATAAGCAGCCGATTCGAGATTATTAAGGGCAGTGCGAGCATCTCCATAGGAAATCTCTATGATGTAGCGGAAGGCATCTTCCTCGAGTTCGACACCCAGGGCTGCGAGACCTCTCCTGCTGTCCTGAACAGCCCTGTTTAGAATTATCGCCATATCATTGAACTCTAATGGATTAAGCGTCATAACCCTCGTTCTCGAAAGCAGTGGTGGGATAATCTCGAATGATGGATTCTGCGTGGTGGCCCCTATGAGGATTATCAGGCCGCTCTCCACATGGGGAAGAAACGCATCCTGCTGGGCCTTGTTGAAACGGTGGATCTCATCGACAAAGAGGATCGTCGGTTTTTGATCGTATCTGTGGTATCTCTTTGCCGCATCAATGATATCTCGTAATTCCTTGACCCCTGACAGGACCGCCGAGAACGATTCAAAATGGCACTCGCTGTACTGGGCAATCAGCCTAGCAATGGTGGTTTTACCAGAACCCGGAGGACCCCAGAATAGCACCGAAAACAAACTGCCTGTCTCGAGTGACCTCCTCAGGGCGCTCGCTGGACCGAGAATGTGATCCTGTCCCACGACTTCCTCAAAGCTCTCCGGTCTCATTCTGGTGGCCAATGGGGCTGTCGTAAGATCCATTGCTTTGTCCTGTTTACTTCTCCTTAACCGCGCACCACATATCTGGGCAGGCCTGGCCCTGCAAAGGCACTATTGCAATTCCGCCATAAATGTAATCATCTTTTGGAAATAGGCACTATGGTTCCGCTTCTCTCAAGGTCACTCATGAACAGAGGCAACGGCATTCTCTATCATCTCATAGGTTTTATCCATGATGAGGGGTTTACTCATAATGAGATCCACGCCGGCATTACGCAACTCCTCTACGTTAGGCCCTTGCTCCCATCGCCTCAGTAGTATGGTAGGTGTAATGTGATTGATCTCCTTGATTTTCTTTGCCACAATTAGACCGCTCATATCGGGAAGTTCCAGATCAATCACCACAACAGCGAATTTACCCTTTCCCTTTTTAAAGGTACCTATCCCATTCCAGCCAACCGAACGGTTCACGACCCTATAGCCTTTTGCGGTCAGCATCCTGGCCAATATGCCCCTGACCACATAATCATAGGCTATAAGGAGAACAGCAGTCCCTTCCACCTTGTCGTTTAGCGTTACTACCATGAGGATATTCACCACAGGTAACGGATAATGAACCTACGCGCTTATCATGGTCACGATTTACGTGCACCATCAACGTTCATCAGCACGCTCGGTATATTCTTTATGCGAGCCATGTGAAGCATCAGGAGCCTCTCAGAAAAGCAGTCCCGAGAGGTCCCTGTTGCGGTGAACGATTCGCGGAAAATATTGTAGAATTATTTTACCTAAAAAAGCTTGAAGCTCTCTTTTCTTTCCCTTATAACAATATGAGAGATCGCGATGGCGGTCGGCACGTTTCGTCCTCCTCATCTGTATCGATCTCGCACTGACGGTCACTGTTTCTGGGTACTTCGTAATCTATCCAATTTAACAACATTCGTCAAACACATATGTCCACAAAGTATACTAGCAGACCCGTAAAGGAAACCGGCCCTCCATTCGTTCATCTCCATGTGCACACGGAATTCAGCCTGCTCGATGGTGCGATCAGGATGGATAGGATGTTAAAAAAGGCCTCTAACCTTGGCATGGAATCCGTGGCTATCACCGACCATGGAAATATGTTCGGCGCAGTGGAGTTTTACTTGCAGGCCATAAAGGAGGGTATCAAGCCTATCATAGGGTGCGAGGTATATATCGCACCCGGCAGTAGAACGGATAAGTCACCTGCAACGGATGGTCAGCCAAACGCATATCACCTCGTCCTTCTTGTCATGGATGAGAGGGGCTACAGGAATCTGAGCAGGCTTGTGACATTAGCTAACCTTGAGGGCTTCTACTACCACCCCAGGATCGATATGGAGCTTCTGAGGCAATACAATGGCGGCTTGATAGCCCTTTCATCCTGCCTCAAGGGCCATGTGCCCTATTATCTGAGACTTGGAAGGCAAGAAGAGGCCAAGAGGTACGCCCGAGAGTTTGCATCTATATTCGATAATGAGCGGTTCTACCTAGAGGTAATGGCCAACAAGCTTCCCGATCAGTTGGTGGTAAACAAGGCCCTAAGAGAAATTGCCCACGAGCTTTCACTCCCCATAGTTGCTACCAACGACTGTCACTATCTAAACAAAGAGGATGCAGAGGCCCATGATATCCTCTTATGTATCCAGACTGGCAAGAACGTGGAAGATCCCAACAGGTTGAAATTCTCCAGCGAAGAGTTCTATTTCAAATCCCCAGCGGAAATGGCCAGCGATCTGGAGGAGTTCCCGGAAGCCCTGGATAATACCGTGCGAATCGCTGAGAGATGTCACTATGAAATGCAGTTTGGTCAGTATAAATACCCTGTGTTCAAGGTCTCAGGCAATGTGAGCCTAGAAGAAAAATTGGAGCAGGAGGCCAGGGAAGGCCTTAAGGAGAGATTGGCTCGAAAGGAGTCCCTGGAGGGGCATATGGCCGGCGAGATGAAAAGGGAATACGAAGAACGGTTGGCCTATGAATTGGAAACCATCAAGAAGATGGGATTTGCTGGCTATTTCCTGATCGTCGCCGATTTCATCGATTATGCGAGGAAATCAGGCATTCCCGTCGGTCCAGGTAGGGGATCAGCTGCCGGCTCTCTGACAGCCTATGCGCTCAGAATTACCGATATCGATCCAATCAGGTATGGGCTCCTCTTTGAGCGGTTCCTCAACCCAGGCAGGATCAGCATGCCCGACATCGACATAGACTTCTGCATCAAGAACAGGGACAAGGTTATCGAGTATGTAAGCGAAAAATACGGAAGGGAGAATGTTTCCCAGATAATAACGTTCGGCACCATGAAGGCCCGGGCCGCCATAAGAGATGTGGGACGCTCCCTCAACATGTCCTATGCAGAGGCAGATAGAATCGCGAAACTCATTCCAGAGGGAATTAATGTTACCCTGGACGAGGCCATTGAGGCCGAGCCCCAGCTCAAGGCCCTGGAGGAAGGAACCGATGACGAGAGAAGGCTTTTAAGGATAAGCAGGTCCCTTGAAGGCCTATCCAGGCATGCCTCTACCCATGCCTCGGGTATTGTCATCTCTGATAGGCCTTTGGTTGAGTATCTGCCATTGTTTAAGGGCCCCAATGGTGAAGTCATGACCCAGTACACAATGGATCAGGTAGCGCAACTCGGGCTTATCAAGTTCGATTTCCTGGGGCTAAAGACCTTGACCGTTATACAGCACACAGTGGACCTCATCAAAGAGACCACTGGCGAGGTTGTGAACCTAGATGAGATACGAATGGACGATGAGCAAACCTTCAAGCTTATCAGTGAGGGAAAAACCACTGGTGTATTTCAGCTGGAAAGCTCCGGCATGAAGGAACTCTTGAGGAATCTAAAGCCGGGCGTTTTTGAGGATGTCGTTGCATCAGTTGCCCTTTATCGTCCAGGCCCTCTCGGCAGCAACATGGTGGATGATTTTATAAAGAGGAAACACGGTGAAATTACGATCAAATTCCCCATTCCGCAACTGGAGGAAATATTAACGGAGACATATGGGGTCATAGTATACCAGGAGCAGGTTATGCGCATCGCCCAGCTCCTTGCCAACTATAGCCTCGCAGAGGCAGACATATTGCGGAAGGCTATCAGCAAAAAACAGCCTGAAGAGATGGAGCGACTGAGGGAACGATTTTTAGAGGGCACGAACATAAATCAAATAGATCCCGCAAAGGCGAGAAACGTTTATGAACTGATAGAGAAATTCGGGGGGTATGGTTTTAATAAATCCCATTCAGTAGCGTACGCTATGATAGCCTATCAAACCGCCTTTCTCAAGGCCCGCTATCCCGTGCAGTTCATGGCCGCCTTATTGACGGAGGATATGGGGAGTCAGGACAAGACCATTAAGAATATTGCGGAGTGCTGGGATATTGGCATTCCCATTCTTCCGCCCGATATTAACGAGAGCCAGGTCGATTTTGCTGTTGTCGGAGATAGCATCCGCTTCGGCCTGGCAGCGGTAAAAAACGTCGGCATTAAGGCTGTAGAAGCAATTGTCCAAGAGAGAGAAAGAGAGGGACCCTTTACCTCGCTCACAGAATTCTGCAGAAGGGTGGATAAATCAAAGGTAAATAAGAGGGTTTTGGAAGGTCTTATTCAGTGCGGCGCCTTTGACTTTACCAATGAATATCGATCTCGGCTCTTCGCCTCTCTGAACGACATCCTTGCCGCAGGGGGAATAAGCGAAGATCCAAACCAGCTCAATATGTTCGACCTTTTTCCATCAGGAGAGCCAGAAGGCGGTATCATTGAGTCAGAGGGATTGGACGAATGGGAAGACGATGAAAAGCTGCGGAGAGAAAAAGAATCCCTCGGATTTTACATCACCGGGCATCCTTTGGACAGATTCGCAGAGATTATAGGTCAATTAGCAACTTGTACCACACAGGAACTCTCGAACATTCAAGACAAATCAGTCGTTAAGCTCGCTGGCCTCATTAATAGTATGCGAGTAAAGAGAACGAGGAGAGGAGAGAAAATGGCCCTCATTAATGTGGAGGATAAAAGCGGCTTTGCCGAGGTTATCGTATTTCCGGACGTGTTTGCTCAATGCACCTCGGTGTTGCAGGATGACAAGCCGCTTCTTATAACGGGAGAGGTGGAAGCCGGCGAAAATATAGTTAAGCTTAGGGCCCAAGATATCGTTGCCTTGGAAACGGTGAAGCAAAGATCAGTAAGCTCGATCGTGATACCCATCAACCGGCAAGGAATCTCCCGTGAGAGCCTTATGCAATTAAGGGATCTTATCTTTAAGTATCCGGGTGAATGTCAGCTTAAGTTTCGGGTTGACCTTGATGGCAACGAAAAGGCAATGGTAACCACCCATAACCGGTATAGCATCGTGCCCAACGAGAGCCTGCTCGAGGAGATAGAATCCCTTGTGGGGGCCAAAGTGATACGTGAGACATAGAAGGACAGAAAGGGTGAAAGGGGGAAGGGGAGAGAGGGTGAAGGGAAAAAGTGGTCAGTGAACAGTAAAAAAGTGTTCAGTTTTCAGCGTTCAGTGTTCGGGCGAAAGAGATTGATCAATTATCAGTCCCCAATAAGTTCTGGATGCCGGATCAAGTCCGGCATGACGCTTAGAGTACTTTTTACGAAATCATCAACCTTTGAACCTCTGAACTTTGAACCTTTGAACCTCTATCAAATATGAGAATCAAAATCTCGGACAGGCATCTGAGGGGTCTTCTCTCCTACATGGCGATATTTGTACTGAGGGTTATACTTTACACCTGTAAGGTGGAGTACATAAACAAGGAGTACATAGACGAGTATCTCCTGGGGAATAAAAAGGTCGTTATCTCTACCTGGCATAGATGCACCATCTATTTAATGATTAAATATGGTTACCTTCACCCTATGGCTCTCCTATCTCCAAGTAAGGATGGGGATTTGCTAGCTGATTTTTCTAAAAAATTAGGTTTTGTTATAGCCAGGGGCTCATCAAGCAGAGGAGGGAAGCAGGGCTCTGAGAAGATGGTCGATTTTCTAAATACCAACGGGAGGATTGCGGCCACTGTTGCAGATGGTCCACAAGGACCAGCTTTGAGGGCCAAGCCGGGGCTTGTCAGAATTGCCCAGAAATCGGGTGTTCATCTGATGCCTCTCATCTGGTCGGCAACTCGCGTATGGATGTTTAAGAGGGCCTGGGATAGAACGATAATCCCCAAGCCATTCTCAAAGATCGTGATCTCCGCATCAGAACCATACCTCATTCCCAAGACTGCTAAAGGTAAGGAGTTCAACGCCTACGTGAAAGACATGGAGAGAACCTTAAATTCCATGACAAGGGATGTCGATAGGATGGTTAATCACCACGATCCCAATGTGGAACGAATCGTTCAAGAAGATGGGCTTTGATGTTAATTCCTTACTGGTTGCTGGTTACTCGTTAGCCTATGCTAACAGCCAGTAACCAGCAACGATGAACGAGGAACGATAAGATGGAGCGAAAAATACAGAGCCTTGCGAGTTTAGGTACCAAGAACTTCACCGTATACCTCGATGAGGTGACCCTCAGGAATGGAGGAGTACGAAAGAGGATTTATGTTGACCATCCACAAGCCTCTGCAATCGTTCCCTTCGTTTCTGATAACGAGATAATCATGGTGAACCAGTACAGGTATGCCTTGGGCAGAGAGACGCTCGAGATTCCCGCCGGAAAGGTTGATAACTCCGAGAGCCCTGAACAGTGTATCATGAGGGAACTCATGGAAGAAACCGGCTATGAGGCCAAGCATATCACGTGGCTCTACACCTATGCGCCAGCTATTGGGTATTCCAATGAGCTAATCCACCTCTATGTGGGCAGGCATTTAAAAAAGCTAGAGACAAAGATAGATGGAGATGAAATATCATCGGTGAGGATACTGGCCCTCGAAGAGGTAGTAGGCATGATAAAGGACCATAAGATACTCGATAGCAAGACGATTCTCGCACTGGCCTTTCTTCGGTCCCTCGTTTAGCGTTACTTCTTCTCCTCTTCTTTTTGACTTAAATCAGGAGGGTAAACAAATTTTGTGTTTATCTCGTAGGTCCAGGGAAGGTTCCACCATTGCCATCCATAAAAACGGCGGTGATTGTAGCCGGGGATCTTGTTTCTCTTGGCCAATTGTCTATAGAACTTAAGTCTGTTCTCATCTTCAAAATAGGGGAAATAGGGGCCTTCAAATCCATCCTTCACGTTGTAGATGTTCTTAAATCCACTCTTTATGAGATCCCTGGCTGCAAGGATGCTTCGAGTGCCATCCCTGCATATTATAAGGAGGTTATTGGTCTTTTGGTATTTCTTGCTTATATCATCCACAAAGGATTTATTCTTTTTAGAGAATTGATATTCCCAGTTTTCACCTTTCTTTGCGAGGTTGCCATTCCAAAAATAGTAGGGAAACAGATAGGCCATGGGGGGGTGACCAATGAACTGATACTCTGCCCTTGTTCTCACATCAATTAGGTACGTATTTGGAACGGTATTGAGCATGTCATAGGCCTCAATGGATAGAATATCCTTGGGTTCCTGTGCAAGAGCAGGCACAAAGGAAAGGGCCCACACTAACAGAAAAACCCCTAACGGTAAAATAGGTATCTTCTTCATCGTAATCAACGCTCTCCTTGGCAACATGTGCCTTGTCGGTGAAAAATTATCACTAAATTAAACAAAGTTGTAAGTCTTTGTCAATAAAAAAAGAAAAGAGAATATCGGAAGGATAGACACGATAGAGATCGATCCAGCCTATCAGAAAAAAGGTACCGCCTTCCTTTTAATGCAAGAGATGCTCGACTATATGGAGCAGGTAAGGGCGAATACCCTCTATCCACTCATAAATCGGCTTGATTGGGACCTTCTTCAATGTTTCGATGCCATGGGATTAAGGAGAGGCGACATGATCAATCTCGAATTCAAGATGGAAGATTGATTGTCTGCGCTCCGTTGATATGCGAGATACTCCTGGCACTCCTCTTTATAGGGGCACTTCTTCTCGCATATTCGAACATCGATTCTGGGGGTGTTCTTCTTTCTCGTACAGAATAGGTAATCAGCCATAAATTTTTACCTCTTACAATAAAATTATTTACAATTAAATATATTTAAATTATAATTTATATATTTAGTAATATAAAGAAATTAATATGTCAATTATTTTTATTAAAATAATAAAATCGTTACACGATTTTATCTAACGCCTGCCCGCCATCGGCTTCGCCTTCAGGCGAGGCGGGCGGGCGACGTTATCGCTCCTATGGTGAAAGGCTAAAATCTCTATCCCTGTCGCAAGTCGTTCGACCAAGAAGCTCTCGACAGGCTACAGGGTATTTCGAAATCTTTGCTTCAGCCCTTGAGGGCTTCAGCACCGCACGTTTGCCTTAAAAAAGATTTTAACTTCTGTTTTGATCATCCTGCTCGCAAGAAGCGGGGAATTCAAATTTAAAAAATCACATTGTCCCATATAAACCTAATGCGCGACGATAAAAGATATTGAACCGAAAAATAAACAGATCGAGACGTAGACTTCGATGGGATAGGATTATCCTCATCCTTTTTGGAGCAGGATTACTTGTTGCGACTGTATTCTTTCACTTTCGATCTCATGACGATGTAGTAGCAATAGAAATTAATAAGAGCTCGACCGTATCTAGTTACCGTGATTACTTCGAGGAAAAAAAGGGATGGGTTTCCAATCATGAAAAGATAGGTCTCACCATAACTGGAGGCAAAAGCTTTTATGAGCTATTAAGCCAATACTACATCTCTGCTCAGGATATCATCCGAATAAATGAAGCTATCAAGCCATTCTACGATCTGTCGAGGATCAAAGAGGGACAAAGAATCGACGTTTGGCTCAACGGGAAAGAAGAAAAAGTAGACAAACTCTCACTTGAACTCTCCCCGGATAAGATACTCCTTGTTACCAGAAATGGCCCTGAATTCCTCCCCAGCATTGTGGCCATCTCTTATATATCGCTTCCGACCTTGATCAGCGGGGAGATCCAAAATTCCTTTTATGAATCCGGCATCGAGGGAGGTATGCCACCGGATATAATCATGGATATTGCTGATGTGTTCGCGTGGGATATAGACTTTCTCGTTGATATTAGACCAGGAGATACCTTTCAGGTACTATTTGAACAGCACTATAGAAAAGGCAATTGTATAGGGCATGGAAAGGTCCTTGCAGCAAGGTTCGTGAATCAACACAAGCCCTTCACTTCATTCTATTTCACTGACAGCAGCGGTAGATCATCCTATTATGATAAAAACGGTAAAAGCCTAAGGAAGGCCTTTCTGAAATCCCCCCTTCGTTACAGGAGAATCAGCTCCTATTTCTCTAAAAGGCGATTTCATCCGATTTTAAAAATCTATCGGCCCCACTATGGTATCGATTATGCCGCCCCCATAGGCACGCCGGTGGAATCCATTGGAGATGGCAGAATCACGTTCATCGGGTGGAAGGGGGGATACGGACGGTATATAAAAATACGGCACAATCATATCTATGAAACTGCATATGGGCATCTGAGCAGGTTTGCAAGGGGGCTCAAGAAGGGCTCAAAGGTAAAACAAGGGGATATCATAGGGTTTGTTGGCTCATCCGGGCTTTCAACCGGGCCTCACCTTGACTTTAGTGTGACTAAAAGGGGAAAATACATAAATCCCTTAAAGATCAAATCACCACCTGTCTTAAGGCTAAGCACCCATGATAAAGAACGGTTTCATGCGGTAATTACCCAAATGGAGAGATTATGGCAAGAGGATCAAGCTTCCTGAGGGGGCTGCTTATAGTTACATTATTTGTCCTGCCGTCAATGGGGCGTGCCTATATTCTCCCCCCGAGTCAGATCATAGAGTTTATGGTCAGGAAATTTGCCTCAGTGAACACACTGCGAATAACCCAACTCACGAAAATCGTGGATCTGGAAAGGGAAATGGAAATGGTATTCGGGGAGTCAATCGCCGTGATGTCTCCCGACCTTTATAGATCAGAGGTGGCGGGGCAATCGGGCAAACGGATTATCGTTCGCAATGGATTGAGAACAGTCAAGATCATCGATGGTGATATCGTCCACGAAAAGGAGAACGTGACTTTCCCTTATCATTTTCTCATGGTAGCCCAAGATTCAAGACATCTATTGAAAGACTTGGAGGAGTTGGGTATCAATCTTGATATGGTCTCCCTTACCAGGTTTGGGGGTAGAATTGCATATCTGATTGGGAATAAGGAAGAGGGAAGCTCACGGCTTCTCGTTGATAAGGATTTCTTCATACCGCTCCTGCTCCAATATGGTAACGTGGCTTTCTCTGCCTCTGATTTCGCCCAGATAAAGCAGGGATTATGGTATCCCCGCTATATACTCTACTCATATACAGGAGCGAACATCGAAGATTATATTCAGGAGGAATATAGAATAAAGGACATCTTCATAAACCCTTCCATAGATGCCTCTCTCTTTGATGTATCCACCATTAGATCCCAATTTGAAAAGAGAAAGTAATCATTCAAGTTATAAAATCGATTCGCGATTTTATATAGCGCGGCTTCGCCGCTTAAAAAAATGGGATTTCCTTTACTATCAAGTTAAAAGCTTGAAATCCTCAATCCTAAATACTAAACAATATCAAGGGCAAAGCATGATGCGATGATGAGCCATGATGGAGAGAAACAATATATCCAGGTAGCCGTCTGCCTTCCAGTCAGCGGAACATTTACCTATACCGTGGGCGGTACGCTCGCCCGCGAGATAGAGGCGGGCAAAAGGGTCCTCGTTCCCTTCTCAAAGCAAAGATCAATAGGCTATATACTCAGGACCATACCCGCTGAAGAAAGGAAAGGCCTAAAGGATATACTATCGGTCATCGATCCATATCCCCTTTTTCCACCGGACATGGTCGAATTTTTCGAATGGCTATCCAGCTACTACCACTATCCGATAGGCATGGTGATTAAAGCCGCCCTTCCCACCGGACTCAATGTGGCTGCCAGGGGCGGTCAAGGTATAAGCACTAAAGGCTGGCAAGATAGCGTTGGCCTGTTGAAACGGGTGTTCGTTACCGTAAGGAGTGGCGTCCATATCGATGGATCTTTTTTCGACCGGAAGGGAGGATCCAGCCCGATTGTGTCTCGCCATGGCAGGCGGGCTGAAAACGAATCGGCATTTCTTGAGCTCCTTCACGCCAAAAGAGAACTCCCCCTGGGAGAGCTCATAAGGAATTTCCGCAATGGGCGTTATCTCGTCGATAAATGGGTTAGGAAGGGAGTTCTCAAGAAATCACGCAAACCGGTGGTAAGGGATGTCAGTGGCGAGGAGATCTTTATCTCACCAAAGCCCCCGCAGCTTAATTCTACTCAAAAGGAGATTCTGGAGGTGATCGAGGGAAAGATCAGGGAAGGCCGGTATCACTCCTATCTTCTTCACGGTGTTACCGACAGCGGCAAAACAGAGGTCTACTACCATGCCGTCAGAGTCGCGATCCAGCTCGGGAAGCAATCAATCATAATGGTGCCCGAGATAGCACTGACGGTTCAACAGGCATCCCTGTTTAAGGCCAGGCTCAAGAAACGGGTGGCCATTCTTCACAGCGCGCTGTCGCCGGGACAAAGGTATGAGCAATGGATCAGTATTGTACGGGGGGAAGCAGATGTCGTCATTGGGGCAAGATCAGCACTTTTCGCCCCATTACCCAAGCTCGGGCTTATTATTCTCGATGAAGAGCATGACCCCTCATATAAGCAGGACGAGAAATTCCGTTACCAAGCGAGAGATGCCGCTGTTATGAGGTCAAAACTCCTGAATGCCCTTGTCCTCTTGGGCTCTGGAACACCCTCCATTCAATCCTATCATAATGCAGTAAGCGGAAAATATGGGCTCCTTCACATGCCTGAGAGGATCGGCAAGAAAGGGGCTCCTGCAATCAACATAATAGATATGACGGAATTTGAGGATACAAAAAGCAGAGGCGGCATTTTGAGCCCCCCGCTGCAAGAGGCTATCGGCGAAAACCTGGCGAAAGCAGAGCAGACTATACTATTTCTTAACAGGAGGGGATTCAGCGCCCTGTATTTGTGCAGATTTTGCGGAAACACGGTCAGGTGTCCGAACTGCGACCTCAGCCTCACCTATCACAAAGATAGCGATACCTTGCTCTGCCACTACTGTGGCTATGGGATACAGCCTCCAAAGATCTGTCCATCGTGTGGTAAAGAGCAGTTAAAACCGTACGGATTCGGCACGGAACGGGTGGTGGATACCTTAGCTGAGGTGTTCCCGGATGCGAGGGTAGAGAGGATGGACAGAGATACCATGAGACATAAGGGCGAGGTGCATCAGGTACTGAAGCGTTTCCTCCACCGAGGAACCGATATCCTCGTTGGCACACAGATGGTTACCAAGGGACACCACTTTCCCTATGTGACCCTCGTGGGGGTGATCTCGGCAGACCTATCGCTTAATTGGCCGGACTTTCGGGCAGGTGAGACAACCTTTCAGCTGCTCTCCCAGGTAGCTGGCAGGACGGGGAGAGGGGCTTCTCCTGGAAGGGTTTTCATCCAGACATACAACCCATCCCACTATGCGATTCGTGCGGCCGAAGATTATGACTATAGAGGATTCTTCTCCAGGGAGATACGGCTCAGAAGACAGCTCAACTATCCTCCCTTTTCCTCCATTGCAAATCTCCGTTTTCTCGGAAACAGCAAAGGCAAGACAGAACAAATCGCAGGGCATATGAAAATGAGGATCGGTCAAATCATAAAAAAGCAACAAAAAGGCAAGAAGGACGTTCAAGTCCTTGGTCCTGTGGAGGCACCCATAGCAAAGCTGAAGGGCAAATATCGACAACAGATTCTTATCAAATCCCGGCGCCCCGCATACCTCAATCAATTGCTAAACGAGGTTGATAGGATCTCTTCTCAAGTCCTCGGTGCACGCGGCGTGAGGCTAATCATCGATATCGATCCGTATCAAATGATCTAGTTGCTGGTTGCTCGTCACTCGTTGCTGGTTTCTCGTTTGGATAAAATATAAAGAAGGAGGGACAGGATTGAAAGCGAAAAGCTATAGAGATTTAGAGATTTATCAACGATGAAACTGAAGTCCATCTAAATTTCTTACATGACTCGGGATACATTAATGATCAGGATTATGATAGTTTAAAGGAAGAAATTTACAAAGTGGGCAGAAAAATCAATAAATTCATTCAATACGTTGAAAAAGAGTGGAAATAACAAATTGGATAATCGTTACTGGTTACTTGTTACTCGTTCATGAAA
>Ga0180301_10002204_pt1 | contig 15293 bp, 12 predicted proteins | sample GuaBasSediGuay16_FD_121797 | JGI IMG/M metagenome (GOLD analysis project Ga0180301, IMG submission 121797) | Subseafloor sediment microbial communities from Guaymas Basin, Gulf of California, Mexico - Guay16, Core 4569-2, 12-15 cm | ecosystem: Environmental > Aquatic > Marine > Hydrothermal...
ATAGTAAATAGCCTCAACAAAAATAACTGTATACCTGGTAAAACAACTAAGGGCCAGGGCTTTGACTTCAAGAACAAGGTATAAAGTGGTTTTTGATGCTGAGAAGTGTAGAGGAATTGTAGCGGAGAAACTGCAGATAAACGACTTGGAGAAAAAGTGGTTTGGAACGAAAGAAGGAGATAAACTTATTCTAGACACAGTGGAAATAGCTTATCTATTATTAAATGAAAAAGCAAGCGTAGAATCCTGTAATACCATTATAACGGACTTCGAGAAGTTCATATCTATTCACCATAAGTGTTTAGAAGAGTTCTTCTGGCCTAGACTCATAGTTTACAAAGACCTTAGAGATAGGGGGAGGAGAGTGAGAGTACTTGAGAGCGATAAGTTCCTTGTTAGAGACAAGCAAGGTAACTTACGTCTCGTCGTAGTGTTAGAAGAGGGTTCTCTTAGGAGCATGCAAAGCATTAGACAACATGTTGAAATGGCTATGAACAACAATCTCAAACTAGTGTACGCTATAGTGAGCCTACAAGGAGATCTGACATACTACGAGGTTTCACGCATAGATATCTGGGGTGAAAGTCCTTGAACAAAGAATATGTCCAACCCCCTCGTGGCGTTAGAGACATAATCGGTATTGATGCAGAAATCCACGAATACCTGGTAGAGGAGTTCAGAGAGGTAGCTAGGCTCAACGGATATAAGCCAGTGATACCTCCAACTATAGAATATTCTAAGCTTTTTGAAGCTAAAAGCGGGCCGGAGATCAAAAGATCTATGTACGTGTTCGAAGACAAGGCTGGTAGATTATTAGCTTTGAGACCCGAAGTCACAGCTAGCATTGTAAGAATATATCTAAGGAAGTTGAGGGGAGAGCCTAAACCTATAAGACTGTACTATGTAGCACAGTGTTTCCGCTATGAAGAACCACAGTTTGCTCGTTATCGAGAATTCTGGCAAGCTGGTCTTGAGATAATAGGGGATCAAAGCGTAAACAGCGACTTAGCGGTGGCGTATACTGCAAGCTATTATCTTGACCGCATAGGTATAAGACACAAGTACGTTGTTGGTAACGTCGCGTTTTATCGAGTATTCATGGATAATGCTAAAGTTCCAAACGAAATACAAGATGAGATACTACACATTATAGATAAAGGCGAAACAGATAAAGCACTAGCTAAGCTGAGAAGAATAGTCTCTAGTAACTTTTTAGATATCATTGGCTCGCTTCTGAATACATCACTAAATGATATCGAAGAATTAATACTAGATAGTAGAGGAATGTTAGGAGAAGATAGCATTAAGAAACTACTCAATGAATATAGGAGAACGCTTGTGTTCATCGACTCGCTTAGAGAGCTAGGTTATACCGTAGAATATAATCCCATGCTTGTAAGAGGCTTAGCATATTATACTGGGTTGATATACGAGTACAAATCTGATAAACTTAAACAGAGTATTGGTGGTGGAGGTAGATATGACGGTTTAACATCCATATATGGCGGGCCTTACGAGTACTCCACCGGGCTGGCCTTAGGAATAGATAGGATAGCACTAGCATTAACGGAGGACAAAACCATTGGGATAAATAGTACAAGAGAAGTATTAGTGATAATAAGAAATGCACCGCTAGTAAATGGCTATAATCTGTTGAGAAGGCTGAATAAGCTAGGTATTCCCGCTTGGGTGATAGAAACAAATAGCATAAAGAAGGCACTTAGACTAGCTAACAAGAGGAATGTTGCAGTAGCGGTTATAATAGGTAGTAGAGAAGCCAAGCAAGGAACAGTAACCGTTAAGAACATGGAAAGCGGGGAACAAAGAGTAGTGGGAGAAGACGAAGCACCAGATCTCATAAAACACATCATAAGCAAAGGCCCACTATCTGAACCCTCCTGAGATCGCTGCACTTACAATTATAACACTTAATAATAGCGTAAACGTATAAGACTACTAGAAGTATTAGCTATATAGGTGAAGACATATGCCTCGCGTGAGAATAGAGAGAATAAGCGACTATGAATGGCTGATACCTAAGGGAGCAAAACCTTGTATGAGGACTGATACTATAGTACTCGCCGACGAATCTCTTCTTGAAAAAATGAAGCAGGACCTTACATTAGAACAGGCAGCAAACGTTGCATGTTTACCTGGAATACAGCTAAGAGCATACGTTATGCCTGATGGTCATCAAGGTTATGGATTCCCTATAGGCGGTGTTGCCGGCTTTGATACAGATACTGGCGTTATCTCACCCGGTGGAGTAGGATACGATATAAACTGTGGCGTCCGAGTTCTACGCACAGATCTAGACGAAAAAGATCTTCGACCAGTATTGAAGGATCTAGTAATCACTATTTTTAGAAGCGTGCCCAGCGGTGTAGGTGCAACAGGTAGACTGCGCCTTAGCATAGAAGAGCTCAATGAAGTACTAAATAGAGGTGTTGAGTGGGCAGTAGAGCATGGATTTGGATGGGATGAAGACATAGAGTATATAGAAGAACGTGGAAGCTGGAAAGTAGCTGATGCATCAAAGGTAAGTAGAACGGCTAAACAGAGGGGAAGAAATCAATTAGGTACGCTTGGAGCCGGTAATCACTTCCTAGAAATCCAGGTTGTAGATAGAATTTACGATCCGGGTATAGCTAAGGTTTTAGGAATAACTCATGAAGGACAGATCACCATAATGATCCATACGGGAAGCCGGGGTTTAGGCCACCAGGTAGCTAGTGATTATCTCATGATCATGGAACGTGCTATGAGGAGGTACGGTATTAGACCCCCAGATAGAGAATTGGCGAGCTTACCATTTAGATCGCCTGAGGCCCAAGACTACTTTAGAGCCATGGCGGCTGCCGCTAACTTTGCATGGACTAATAGACAGATCATAACTCACTGGGTCCGTGAGAGCTTCAAACAGGTGCTTCATAAAGACCCCGAAGAGCTGGGCATTCACACAATATACGATGTTGCACATAACATAGCTAAGATCGAGGAACACGTCATAGACGGAAAGAGATACAAGATAGTGGTACATCGAAAAGGAGCTACTAGGGCGTTTCCACCTGGACACCCAGAGATCCCGCATAAGTATCAGGGTATAGGACAGCCGGTACTCATACCCGGTAGTATGGGGACAGCCAGCTACATACTGGTAGGCGTTTCGACAGGAGCCAGAACATTCTACTCAGCTCCACATGGAGCTGGAAGACAGGCCTCACGAGGTGAGGCTATCAGAAGGTATAATCCCGATAGAGTAGTTGATGAATTAGCTAGGAGAGGGGTAGTGCTTAGAGCAGCTACACGTAGAGTTATAAGCGAGGAAGCCCCCCAGGCATACAAGGACGTAGACAAAGTAGCTATGGTGGCACACAAAGTAGGTATTGCCAAACTTGTTGTAAGAATGAAGCCTATAGGCGTTGTTAAAGGCTAAAACCCGTATAACAAACGATTGCTGATAGAGGGACTAATACGTAAAACAATAGTCCTCTGAACCAATAGCCTTTTCCAATTATTGAAGAAATAAGTGATGCTTCAACTACCGATGCATATACGAGTGCTCTTATCATCGACAGATCTAAACTATCTGTGATACCTCCTCCAATCCCTATAAATAACTTAGATAAAATAGTAACTACTACCAACATAAGCACTACATACACAGTATACACCTTACTCCTCTCAATAAGCATTCTACGCAACGCTCTAATACCATCTACCACCTCTAGTATGTAGCCTAGATACCCGCTATATCCTTTGCTATACATTATAGGAGATAATACTAGATCCAGTATTCTACGTGGTAGAGGGGGAAGGCTTACTGCATTAATCACTTCTCTAGGCTTAAATCCGAGCCTAAGTAGGTCGGCTATACGTGTGACTGGATAACCGTATCTACCACTAATCTTTATTATAGCCATATCAAGGGGGATTCCCTGCCTCGCTTCACCGTATAAATCCTCTAGCAGAGTCACAAATCTCTGCTCTAAGCTGTACACATATCCCATTGTACACCATAGTGTGAAGCCTATTAGGATCGTTATTATGCAGTGCACGAATACGTAATCAGGGAATAGAACTACTGCGGGCGTTAGTGCGGCTATGGATACCGTTAAACCATATACTATCAGATCTAAGTATAGTGCTGCAAGATCCAGTAACCTAAAAGCTATTGAGAGAGCGATGACGGATACCATGGAGAGCAGAATGGCTGTGATAACAGGTGGTATTGGGGCCAGTGGTAGTACAGAGTATACCAGTATTCCAAGTACTATTATTAGATAGGCTTCAAACAGGTTATCAAGTATTCTAGCATATTCCTCGATTCTAGTCTTTAAACCTTGAAATTCCTCCTTCACGTACGAGTTCACGAAGTTTAGTGTATCACCGGTAGAAACCAAGATATCACTATAGCTTTTAAGGAATCCTGCGATCCTGGCGCTTGGTACGTGTTCTGCTAGCTTACGTATACAGGTATAAGGATCGGAGGTTACCTTGGAGAGCAAAGAATACTTTTCCACTACTATGTGATAGCTACTTGGTAGAACTAGATTTCCCTTACGTGCTTCTTCGAAGACAGTGTCTAGCCTTAGACCTGCGGACTCCATTATGAGAAGTAATGCTAGAAAATCCATGAATTGATTCTCCAGCTTAATCTTAGTTACATAACGCTTCACCGAGGGATTTATCATGATGAATCCAAAGAAGGCGGCTAAAGCGATAGCGGAGTATAGCAAAACATTAGCTAGCATTCTCCCTTAAAACCTCGCTTTCAACTATATCATAGTAGAATTTGCCCAGTTCTTCGCTTAACATATTAAACTCCAGTACTCCATTAGACACCATTTTCTCTAAAAATACCGTTCTGCTCACCAGCTCGTTTATCGCATCCTCTGGATCTAGGACATTACGGAGCCTATGACTGCTCTCTGCTACGCTGCTGGGATCGCTAGGTTCAAATAACCCACTCCCTCTGTGATAGAATACGCGGTGTATTCTAACCCTTTTATCAACCTCATATATACCCTTAACTCTTCTAACTCCATGATCACTTTCCATCACTACTATGCACCATATGTTTGAGAGCATGTTCTTCGGTATAGAGATAGGTGGAGCTACCAACCTCTCTATAGCAGACTCAGCGTTTTCGGCATGCATGGTGGCTAGTATACCGTGTCCTAGTCTTGATGCCTGCACAAGTAGCCTGGCTTCTACTCCTCGAACCTCGCCCACCACCAGGTAATCTGCACGTCTTCTTAGGCTAAATTTTAGCAGGGAATACATATCAATACTACTGCTTTCTCCTATACTAACTACTCTTTCAACTAATGGATCCCAGTAACCAGTAGTACCAGTTATCTCGGGGGTATCCTCTATCGTAACCACTCTTCTACTGGGCGGTATAAGGGTTAATAGAGCCTGTAGCATAGTGGTCTTACCACTACTAACTCCGCCCACGATCAATATGGCTCCTCTGAGCTCCATTATAAGCCATAAATAAGCCGCCATCAGTGATGAAAGGGCCTTAGCATCTATGAGTTTAGTAATAGTCCATGGAGTAGGGGGTTTCTTACGGATAACGAGGCTGCTTCCTTTCCTAGATACTTCTCTGCCATAGGTTAAGCTTATCCTTAGTCCTTCCTCGGTTAAGCCTTCTACGACAGGATGTGCTAGTGATAGGTGTCTACCTGTTTTACGAGCCAAACTAAGTACTATTCTATCCATTGAGCCATAGCTTATAGCGATGTTTGTATTCATCCATCCATACCAGCTATATCTTCTATGGATTACACTAAACCTCTCGTCTTCAGCGCTACCAGCTATTTCCTCTATGTAAGGATCTCTTATCAAAGGATACAATGCACCATATCCGCTTGCCACCTTCTTGTAGTAATATGCAATAGAAAGCGGTTGTTGATTAAACGCATCATATAGTTCTTCATCGTTACTTCCTGCTACAACCTCCTGTATACACGCTAAATCCTTACACCTAGGATTAATTAGGTAGATCTTAGTTACAGCATATATAGTTCTGTCATCATACCTAGGTTCTGATACCACGTATTCAAGGATCCCGTTTCTATTACTAATAGTTATAAAAACCTCGTCGTCTATACTGTATTGCTCTACAGGGTTAACTGGTTTAATTGGGATAGTCTTGGTTTCCTCTATAATGCTCCTAACTAATTCCTCTAGCTCACTCCTACGGAGGAGCTCGGGCCTTTTTCGAGGCTTTAAAAAAAGTTTTAGCTTATTTATACTCAAGCAAGTTCACCTAGGAATGCATCCTGAAACCTCCTATCCTACTACAGTTACTGGATAGGGTTCTGTCTCTCCTCCATCATATCTAAGTATGACGTAGTACTTCCCAGTACCCGGTGTTTGTTCCGCCTCTTCGTCTAGATCCACGTTTACGGTTTTAGTAACACCGGGTTCAATGGTAATGGCCACTTGTTTCGTTATGTTTGAAGTAATGCTAGATGGGATCAGAATCACCTCGTTTATAGTAGCTGGAGCCGTCCCTATGTTTGCTACTCTTACGCTAAGCACTGATCCTGAGTCCAGTTTAACAAGCTTAGCAGACACTATATTAAGCGATGCATACTGCTGAGGAGACGATAGAGACGATACCACGTAATTGTATAGCATCATAGCACCAGCCACTGTTATAACCAGTAGTAAAGCTGTAGCTATGAGTGGAGAGACCCCTTTCATGTAGACCCCCTCAGTAGGAATTGAGTATAATAGGAGACGTTGCATATTGAAAAACATATATAGTCAACAAGAGGGGGTAAGGCGAAACTACTGACTACACGCGTTTAAAACATTATAGTGTTCACATAGTAATACGTGGGGGAGGAAGTAGTGTCCGTAATAGATAACGAGAAGTATACTGCCATAAGTCCAGCAGAGTTCTTCCTAAGGTACCGTGAAATAGCTGGCTTCGCTAATCCAGCTAGAGCCTTATACCAAGCCGTTAGAGAGCTAGTCGAAAACGCCTTGGATGCAACCGATGCACACGGCATCTTACCTAGCATAAAAGTAGTTATTCGCAAAGCTGATCCTATACAGGACTTCTATAAAGTAACGGTTGAAGATAATGGAATAGGGTTACCCCCACACATTGTTCCAGAAGCCTTTGGCAGAGTATTATTTAGTTCAAAATATGTGCTTAGACAGACACGTGGAATGTTCGGCTTAGGAGTAAAAGTTGCAGCTTTGTACGCCCAGATGACTACTGGCAAACCGATCGAGGTAATAACTAGTAAGCCTAATCTAAAATTCATATACTATTTTAAGCTAAGGATAGATGTCCATAAAAATGAACCAGTTGTTCTAGAGAAAGGGAGTTGGAGAAAGACGAGAAACTGGCATGGTACAGTGGTTTCGCTAACACTAGAAGGCGATTGGAGCAGGGCTAGAAGCAAGATATTAGAATACATAGCTAGAACGGCTGTTGCAACCCCTTATGCTAATATAGTATTGGTAACTCCAGATAACGAAATAGTATACTATGAAAGAGTAGTAAATAAGCTACCTAAACCCCCCAAGGAAGTAAAGCCTCATCCTCACGGTATAGATCTAGAAACACTCAAGAAGATAATAAATAGTACTAGCTATAAAACAGTGTACGATCTACTCGTTAAGAACTTTCAGAGTATAGGCGAAGTTACAGCTAAAGCCGTTCTAAAGCAAGCTGAAATACCTTCAAGCATAAATCCCAAGAAACTAGGCGAAACGGAGCTTCTAAGACTAGTAGAAACTATGAAGAACTACAAGAAATACAAGCCGCCAAAAGCAGATGCGCTGTCACCGCTGAGCTCCGAAATCATAGTAGCTGGGTTAAAGAGAATGTATAACCCCGAGTTCGTAGAAGCCGTGACCAGAAGACCTTCTACCTACCACGGATATCCCTTCATAGTAGAGGTCGGAATAGCCTATGGGGGCAATACTCCGCTGAGTGATAAAGATAAGCCCGTCCTCTTAAGATATGCTAACAAGATACCACTACTTTATGATGAAGGAAGCGATGTAATTACATCAGTAGTTAAAGAGGATATAGCTTGGAGTAATTATCTAGTTGAGCTACCAGCTCCTATCCTAGTTTTAGTACATATTTGTAGCACTAAAGTGCCTTTCAAAGGCGTGGGTAAGGAGAGCATAGCAGATGTACCAGAGGTAAGGAGAGAGGTTAAGCTAGGAATATTAGAAGTAGCACGGAGGTTAAGGAGATATTTAGCAAAGAAGATTAAAGAAGAAGAGATCAGGAAGAAGATAGTCAGTATAGCTAAATACATCCCCGAAGTAGTTCGTGCTCTAACTATAATCTCAGATGGACCTGGAGTAAGCAGAGAGGAACTCGAAGAGAAGCTTGTAAACATTATAGTGGCACGTACAGGTTTATCCTCTACCGACATAAAGAGGGTTATAGATAGCGTTGAAATAGGGGCTTAGAGGATGAAGAATGTTGAGCTCGTCTGTTGATAAGTCGGTTCGTGAAAAGTGTATATCTATCCTCAGAGAAAAGTTTTCGGAAATAGTGAAACGTATCGTTGAAGGAAAAAGACCGGTTTTAGTAATGCCCAAGAGAGTACTGACAAACACTATCTATGACGAGAAGAACAAGTTACTGCTACTAGGGCCTGAAATGCAGCGTAGAAGCTTCTTAGACGTTAATGAATCGCGCAAGTTTATGCAAACCCTTCTAATGGCGTCTATAATATATGATGCCCTAGCTAACGACGAATATCCAACAATACGTGACCTCTACTACAGGGGGAAGCACACTATAACGTATAGAGATCTCCATGGAAGAATACATCGCGAAAATACCTGGGATGAACAAAGAGAGTCTGACTCTGTTATCAGAGATCTCGAGGTATACCTCGGTCTTTTACGCGAAGAACTTCTTATATTAAGCAAGGAGAAGGGCAAGGTAGTGGGTAACTTAGTCATTAAGAGCGGTGATGATGTCATAGATTTAAGCAGAATGGGACATGGAGCTTATGCTATCGAACCTACCCCCGATCTAATAGAGTTTGTCGATGTAGATGCAGAGTATGTCCTTGTAGTCGAGAAAGATGCCGTGTTTCAGCAATTACACAGGTACGGGTTCTGGAAAAAACATAAAGCAATACTTGTAACTAGTGCTGGACAGCCTGATAGAGCAACACGTAGATTTGTTAGAAGGTTAAACGAAGAACTAAAACTGCCCGTATATATACTCACGGATAGCGACCCTTACGGATTCTACATCTACAGCGTATTCAAAATAGGGTCAATAACCCTTTCATACGAAAGTACGCGGTTAGCCGTACCCAGTGCGAAATTCATTGGGGTCATGATGACCGATGTGTTCGGAGATGAAGCATTTAGAAAGCTAGCTAGAAAAGCTAATTTAAAAAACGTTTTCAAAGACGCAATAAATAAACTTCCGCAGAAAAAACCCTATCTCTCAGAGAGCGAGAGAAAGAACTATGTTATTAAAGCTAAGCCTAAGGATGTAGAAAGAGCTGTAGAACTAGTTGGATACAGCCTTGCTCTAGCATGCCTAGAGGATAGGGAGATAAAGAGCAAGATACGTAAAAAAGAGGGCTTAACGGGGTATCCCTGGTTCCACACACCAGAGTGGATGCGCGAGCTCTGCATATTCTTTAACACTTTATCAAAGCTTGAAATAGAAGCTATGGCAAGCAAGGGATTAAGGTTTCTAGCAGATAAATATATACCAGAAAAGATAGAAACCCATGACTATATAGACTAAAATCGTTTAAATCATTGATTTATCGAAAAATTTCCTCACATAGGTATGGCGCAGTAGTATTGTTTGCCTGGTTAAAGACATAATACATTATCTACAGAAATAATATTAAACTATAAGACATAACAAAATAAACACGTGAAATACCTATACGAGCTTGCTTAAAAACCATGATCTACACGAGGTAGCTCTAAATATGACTAGCTGGAAGGAGGCGTTTGTTTTTGGAGTTAATGAATTAGACCAGCTATTAGGAAGGGTGCTACGTCCGAGATCAACCATAGTTGTAGCAGGACATCCAGGCGCAGGTAAAACAACTTTAGCCATGACCGTGTGCTACCATAATGCATTAAACGGTAAACCTTGCCTATATATAACGTTTCAAGAAGAGAAAAACAAACTCTTCAACGTTATGAAGGACCTAGGAATGGATCTGGAGACCGTTGAGAGAAAGGGCCTACTTAGGTTCGTTAAGCTTCCTATAACACTATCTGCGAAAGAAGTATCTGAATATGTTATGAGGTTAGTACAGGAATTTGCTCCAAGAATACTAGTTATTGACTCCATAAACGCAGCACTTGAATCTCTGAAACTAAGTGGAGAGGTACGGGGATGGCTACAGAATTTCTACTATGCACTAGCAGATATCGTGAATGGAGTGATAGTTCTGATTGCAGAGCTACCGTTTGGCGAGGAAAAACTAGAGCTAGGTGCTATCGAATTTGTCGCAGACGCTATACTTATACTCAAACATAAGATAGAAAATAGATTAATAGTGCGGACGCTGGAAATCAGAAAAGCCCGTGGAGCACCTATAAGCATAGCAGAGCTTCCGTTCTCTATAACGGAGAAGACAGGACTCGAGGTACATGTACCACCGCTAACTGAAGAGATAGGCCCTGAAGGAAGAGAGCTACCTGCGCCGTGTAATGAGATCGAAAAAGCACTAAATCATCTACACTTAGGAATGAATATATATGTAACATATCCACCAGACGCTAGAATACCCACATATATAGGGCTTCTAACAGGCATACTGTTACTAAATAAACTTAAGACTCTTGTAGTCTCTTATATCTATCCGCCTGACACCGTCAGATCGATGACAATAGGCATACTCAAGAGGATTGGAATAGAATATTCTATAGCAGAAAACCTTGTTGACAAATACCTAATTTTTAAAAGCTTTAACCCGTTTTCAATGAGCATTGATACACTAGCTATACGTGAAATCGCTCCTCTAGAGGAGTATCCTGATATAAACGCTGTAGTCTTTCACGGCGTTGAGATCATCGGATCTTCTATACCGATCAACAGATACCTACCAGCACTCTATAACCAAATATATTATCTAAAATCACAAAACAAGCTAGTGATTAGAATGGGTTCCTATGTAGACCAGAAACTATATAGTATTAACTCTTCTTTAGCCGATCTGGTTATCAAGATAGAACCACTAGACACTCGATCCGGCGTTATGAGAGAAAAACTATATATCTGGAGAAGAGGAAGACAGCCTATCCTACTCGGTTATGATGATCTATTAAGATGTTTAGATGAAATAAAGGTTAAGCTAAAAAAGATGGTTGAACGGTAAATATATCATATCTGTACCCAGCTCGTACCTGGATCTACGCTGGTTAAACACTAAGCTTCAACAGCATTTTACTTAAAGTACAGGTTCAATCCCTCTAGCTGTAACAGTAAAGTACATCCCAAACCGCTTCTTCAAATTACTTACAGTAATTACAGCTAGAGAGCCCACCTAGGTCTACTATATATACTCTTTTCCTATTTCTTTATAGATTCATAAATTATTGATACTATCCATAAATATTTAGTCGGTGTTTTAAGAAAGCTCTCTTTATCAATAAAGATTATGTCGAATTCATGAAGTCTATTGCCTGTAGAGGATGTTTTATCTAATGCTACTAGCTTTATGTCGTGGTTCTTAGATATTTCGTTTAGTATTTTTGAGGGAGGGTTACCTATTTTGGCTATGTTGATTACTCGCTTCTTTACAATTATCGGATCGGTTTTCCATGTATATAGCAGGATGGGTATTCTTGATTCTTTTATAATTTTCTCTGTAAAACGTCCAAGTCTATCGAGATTATGAGTAGCCCTAGGCGTAATAGCGATCAGGTCTATTGCATGCTTCTCGGCATACTTTAGTAGATCTTGAGCCTTATTACCATATACGATGTCTTTAGTAATGCTTGTAATTCTATTACTTCTTAAAATAGCTTCAACTATATCCTGTGCTTCAGTCAAAGTTTTCTCAACGGTTTTCATATATAACTTAGTCATCATAACACGATGCTTCATTGTTCTAATAAGGGAAACTACATAATATTCTGAGGATGGGAATAAATATGTTAGAAACTTGGTCATATAATAAACTATATCACTTTTAACGGTACATATCAGTATTTTCAAGCCATACCCCTCTATAACTAATCTAGTAGAATAAGAGTAAATATACTGTCGCTAAACCAACAGTTATAACCATTATAGGCATCCCTTTTCCTAGAAAATACCTAAATGAGATGTCGTAACCATGTTTTTCAGCGACACTTGCTACAACTATATTAGCGCTTGCACCCACTAAAGTACCGTTCCCTCCCAGACAACCTCCAAGGCTCAGAGCCCAGTATAGAATAGGTCCTCCTATTCCAAGAGCTATGTTAAGTTTTTGGATAACAGGGATCATTGACATGACAAATGGTATATTGTCTACGAAGGCAGATAGTATTGCAGAAACCCATAGAATCACTATAATGAGAGCGTCCTTTGACATATTTAGAGAAGCGATATTGCCTGCTATAAAATCCATAACACCAAGTATCTGTATACCTCTTATGACAATGAACATGAATATAAAGAATACTATTGTTGTCCATTCTACGCCTTCTAAAGCTCTGTGTATTGTCACTTCCTTACTCGCCATAGCGAGTAATAATCCAGCACCGATGAGTGCAGGAATAGCTGGAGGATACCCCAAAGTATCTTCAAGGAGAAATAACACTATGGTTATCGAGAATATAATTAAAGACTTGTACATTAGAGGTCTATTAATTTCTATTATTTCGTCAATATCAAAGTATCTGACTCTATGTCTCCACATATTAAACCAGTCCTTAAAGATAAACTTTAAAACAATTAATGCAACAACCATATCAACTACAGCAATGGGTCCTAGATTAACTATGAAATCATTGAAACCTAGATCGGCGAATGTTCCAATTAATATGTTTGGAGGATCGCCGATAAGAGTGGCGGTTCCGCCAATATTTGATTCAAGTATAATAGCTATTAAAAGAGGTCTTGGATCGATCCGTATTCTCTCGGCAATGTTAATAATTATTGGAGTCACAAGGATAACTGTTGTCACATTATCTATAAACCCTGAGATAACCCCTGTTAATAGACATAGTATAGTCATTAGTAAAAATGGGCTCCTATGCGTCTTTTTTATGATTTTGACAGCCAAGTATGTGAAAATCTTAGACTCAGCCATTATAGTTACCATTATCATCATAGCCATTAGTAGAATAATGGTGTCGATATCTATACCCTCTAAAACCTCCATAAACTCGTGTCTCCCTAAGAGAATTAAAACAACTAGTGTTAAAGCCGCCGTTAATCCAGCTGCAACAGCTCTGTGAAAATATTCCTTAATTAATAGAATGTAAAGGAAGAGTAAAATTCCAAATCCTATGATTACATAGTACATCACCATATACGCCTCTACACCAATACGCATTAATCTACTTCAAGGACAGCTACTGATAGATTCTCTTTATACTAGATCAAATATAACAATTTTATGTAGTGTGAGTTTATGAAGAAACCAAATGCCACTTATAAGGCAAAGAGATCTTAAAAAGGTATTTATGCAAGCTTCTATATATGACCATGGATTAATTTTGTATGGTGCGACAATACCGCGTCAGAAGTCTCTAGTGATTTCTTTGTCGTTAGATAAAGGAACTTCATATATTCCTAGATCATGCTAAGTACGGATTTTATCTCACAACTGATAACGGTTTAGGCTTCAAATAAATGATCAATTTATAATTGATGTATGAGAGATCGGTCTTCGTCAACATATGTGAATCATTAACTCTAGAATCAGGAATAGCTTAATGAAGCATTCAATCCTATTGTTTCAAGGAATTCAATCTATAAAATATATCTCTGAGTTTATAATAAAAGAAATACAAAATGATGAAACATGGTTTTATTTAATTACGAATCATCTATATTTGTATACTTAACTCCTTGAGAATGTGTACTTTTTATGTAGCCTCTACGTATTCAAGCGTTTCTAATGTTTTCTCAGATCTTCATCCTCTTTTCCTAACACTACTCATTACTATTGTACTAAGCTACACGAGGATAACTGTGATCGGGACGCTGAAAGGTTATATAACCTTAGTAGCCATACTTAATTGGGCAACAGGGCGAGATGGGTAACAGGTTGTCCGACTTACATGGCAAATTAATTTTAAGTACACGAGGTAGTCCACGTCTCATCTATTCACAGGTCCCTGCCAGTGTGTGAGCAACATGAGAGCGGCGATCGTATACTATAGCAAAACGTGTAGGACGAGGCAGGTGGCATTATATATTAAGAAGAAATTGACTGAGTTAAATGTTCAAACTAACACGTATGAGGTTAGGCTAGTTAGGGAGTACTCAAGGTGGCTCCTACACCTGAATCCCAGGTTGGTCCTTGACACGCTCTCAGATAGGTCAGTCGAGATAATGGAGTTACCAAGCTTTAGCCCCAAAGATTTCAACGTGCTATTACTTGGCACCCCAATATGGATCGGAAGAATAACTCCTGCGATGAGATCATTCATAAGGCGGTATAAGGACAAGATAACTAAGCCTATTGCATGCTTCACAACGTCTGGATTAAGGAGAGACTACGCTCTTAAGTTTAAAGCGATGCTGGAGTCACTGGGCTATAAAGTAATAGATTGCGTGTCGATCAGCAATTTCAATAGGGATAGGAGAGATATCGATCACTTCGTCAGTAGAGTTGTCGACTACTTGAAAATCTCTAGGTAGTCTACGTTTCTCTACTAGCTAGAGATCCTAAGAGCCCTATCAGAATACTCGTTGAGAATACGAGTACCTTGCTTAGCGCTAAAGCGCGGTTTGGCTGAACAACTAACGTAGAACTCATCACTGCAATTATTAATGTTTATGCGAAAGTATTTCTCACTCATCTCTAGCAAGTTCTCTAAAGGACTTCTTGAGTAATCTCTTTATAAAAAGAGTTCTCTAGTATCCCTCATATACAGGCTCAACGCATTCTCTAGTACCTTGGTGATTCTTCGTTAGAAATGATTGGCTATGTGTATATAAAGGAATAGAGGATCCGGTCATTCACAGCTGTTCATAACTACGTATCAGCTGAGACAGGTTTTTTCATCCCACTAGGTCAAACCCGTGGATTCATCATTCCTCGACATAATTTAGTATTTTGTGAAATGTATTCCTTTTACAGTATGGACAG
>Ga0180301_10002205_pt1 | contig 15290 bp, 15 predicted proteins | sample GuaBasSediGuay16_FD_121797 | JGI IMG/M metagenome (GOLD analysis project Ga0180301, IMG submission 121797) | Subseafloor sediment microbial communities from Guaymas Basin, Gulf of California, Mexico - Guay16, Core 4569-2, 12-15 cm | ecosystem: Environmental > Aquatic > Marine > Hydrothermal...
CCTTGTGAAGTTTTGGGAATGAAAAGATTAAGTTTCAGAGAATTAGTAGTTAAGATTTTTTTGTTCTTGGTTTCATTAAGATGGTTCTATGACTTGAAAGATGACGATAAGTAAATATTAATCTAAATTTTTATTTAAAATAAGTTTGCATATCTTACAATATTCTGCCTCAAGTTCTTCCATTTTTAAATTTCTTGAAATTATCTTTTCCGAGAGTTCTTCTATTTTCTCTTTTACTCCCGGTTTTCTTTCCAATTCCCTTACTTTTTTGCCCCTTACCTGCTTTTTATAGAGAGCAACAGCCCCCTGCGACAGATACAACTTATTTGCAATTTCCTGCTGGGTAAGTCCAAAGTTTATCAATTTATTTGCAATTATTGCTCTAATTGCCGGCAGGTAATCATTAACAAAAATTTCGCACCTCATAATATTTAATTACACTGTTATATAATAAATCACTTTCCTCACTTCTTTTCTTCAATTTCACCAATACTTTCAAGAAACTTTCTTGGATTTGCATTGTACTGCGCAAGATATTTTCCAACCTCTTTGTAATCTAAAATTTTGTTCTTTGCAAGCCACTCTAAAACCTTTGCTTTGTTTTTTATATCTTCTTCCATCTTCTCTTTTTTCATCCCTGTCCTCTCAACAATATTTTTTAAAACAACAGATTTGTTTATAATTCTGAATTCATCATTTTTTGGCTCCCATTTTGCAAAAGTATTTATTATTGGTCTCTTTGTTTTGTAATCCATCGCAGCTATTTCTTCTATTGAAGTCACTCTCCTCAATGTTTTATCTTCAATTTTTACCCTTGAAATAAAAATAATTATGTCAAGGATTTCTAATAAAGTAGCAGGTAGATTGATTGGTTCTGTAATAAGTCTGTCTATTAATGTGTCTATGCTTTCAGCATGTATTGTTGCAAGCCCTGGATGACCGGTAGCCATTGATTGAAATAAAACAAATGCTTCTTTCCCTCTAACCTCTCCAACAATTATTCTATCCGGTCTCTGTCTCAAACTTTCTCTTAACAAATCAAACAAAGTTACAGAACCTCTTCCCCCTACTGTTAATGATGCTCTCGCAACTTCTGGAACCCAGTTTGGATGTGGTAATTGCAATTCACCTGTGTCTTCTATGCTTACAATTTTCTCTTGCGGTTTTGCTAATATTGAAATTGAATTCAAAAGACTTGTTTTTCCGGAACCTGTCCCTCCAGAAATCAGAATAGACCTTCCATTTTCAAGAGCAAACCAAATATAAGCCATTAACTTAACATCGCAGGTATTATAAAGAATGTGCATTGGTGGTGTAAAAGGGTCTTTAGAAAACTTTCTTATTGTGAAATTACTTCCCCTTCTCGCAATATCGGTCGCCAAAGTTGCCTGAACCCTGCTATTATCCGGCAAAATTCCATCAAGCAAAGGATGAGCCATAGAAATATCCTTTCCGCACCTCTGCGCTAATTTCATTACAAAAGAATCCAGTTCGTTTCTAGTTTCAAAAATTATATTAGTCCTCAAAGAACCAAATCTTGGGTCCCTGTGCACAACATAAATAGGAATGTTAACCCCATCACAAGAGATATCTTCTATATTATCATCTTGCAATAAAGGTTCTACTTTATTGAAACCAAGGAAATCTCTATAAACATAATACCTAAAAATCTTTATCATTGCTTCAGGCAAACTCAATTTAAAATATTCCATAGCATCATCAATTTTCTTAAAAAGATAATTTCTTGCCTCAAATTTTTTCACTGCTGCAAAGTCTATATCTATTTTTTCTCTAATATACTCTTTTACCATTTCCAGAACTTTTTTATCCTCTTCTGTTATCTCAGGCTCTACAACATTGTAGTTCAACTCGTTTCTATCTTTATTCCAAAAAATATGAGCATAAGCAAAAATCTCTTCCCCCCTTCTTGGATTTTTTGGTATTAAAGGATATTTAATATCTATTTTTTGCAAATCCTCTTTTTTAAATTTCTTTTCTATTGGTTTTATTTCGGATTTTATTTCTGGAAAAGGCAAACCTTCTATTCTAACTTTTTTCTTTTTTGGTGGTATTAATCTCAAGGATTGAGGGTAATATCCTTTTTGAAATTCAGTTTGTTTTCTATCTTTTACTTCTTCAACTTTTGCTTTTTCTTCCTTTTTCTTAGGAGGAATATAAGTAAGCACAATTGGTTTTTTTCTAAAAATAATTTCAGGTGTCTTAGCTAGTTTTATTGGTCTCGTATTTCTAGTTTTTATTATTATTTTTTTTGTTTTTTTATTTCTCCCCTTAATTTTTATTTTTGCTTTCATCTTGACAAAGTTATATTTTCACCTCTCGCCTCTAAAACAAAATATCTGGCAGAACTTGTTGCCTCCCCTTTTATAATTTTATTCAGTTTTGGGGGTTTAATTTCAATTCTCTCATCTGTTCTAAAATTAGAAACTGAAATATTATTTGATAAAGAAATAACATATCTTTCTTCAGATAATTTTCTTGGAATTTCAACAATGAGATTGCAATCAACATTTTTAATATTGCTGCACAAATAAGTTTTTGTTGTTGCCATTGAAACCAAATTGGCAATCATATAATATTGATCTCTTTCTGTTTGTTTCTGCAACGAAGTTACAGTAAAAGAAATTATTCCTGCAACAGATAATGCCAATAATGCTCCTATCCCAAATAATAAAAGTTCATTAATTGCTATATACTGTCCCCGCATAAAATATAAAAGTTTTTATCTAATATCTAACCAAATAATAGTTTTTGTTATTTTTCCTCTTTCTTCGCCTAATTTTTTAATCAATAATCTTGAATTTTCAGAACCAACAAGGGTTACATTTTGTGGGGTTACAACATCTAAAATATAAGTTTTTGTATCTGAAGTTAAATTTCTGTAAATTATTTTGTAAGTTGTTATGGTTGCATATTCCTCAAATTGATCTACCTGAACTCCAATAACAGAATAAGAGTCTTTCCCCCAAATTCCATTTGTTAAATTGCAATTTCTGCTAAAACAAACAAATCCTCCTTGCATATAAATACTCCCGCTAGTTTTCAGAAAGAATTCTATTGTATTATTCTCTGGATTTATAGTGATTTCACCAGGAAGATTAAAAATTAATTCCTCACTTCCTCCAAGTTTCGCCACATCATCAATTTTTTTGTCTAATTCTCTGAGAAAATTTTCTGCTTTATTTAGAGTTGTTATATCAATATTTTTTTGAATCATTGGCATTCCCCATTCATAAGCAATTCCAGTAATTACAGCAAGAATGCCAACTATTAAAATACTGGAAATTAGTGGAGTTATTCCTTTAAATTTTTTAATCTTCATAATTTCCTTTTAATCAATAAAATAAAACTTGCAAAGAATAATAAAAGAAGATAAATTAAATTATCAGAACCTAAAGCTTCTGAGAAAACATTCAACCAAACTTTTCTGTCATATCTTGCATCTCCTCTTACTGATACAGAAAATTCATAGTTGCCAACTCTTGGAGCCTCATTTAAAGTAACTATTCTTGAAGCAGAACTTTCTTTTGGAATAGAAATCATCCACTGATTTTGATCTAGCCAATTAATTGCATCAGGATAATCATTGCAATTTATTGTCAAATTTACATTAATTTTTTTATTACTTGGATTTTCAATATAAATAACATAGATGTCTTTATTTTTTTCTCCTAAAGGAACATTTGCAATTTCTGGATTGACTTCAAATAATTCTCTTGCAACACAAATAACTTTAAAATCTTGATAAAAATAAGGCCAATAACTTACATTGAATACTCCTTTTACATAAGGAGTATAAATATTGTATTTTGTCCAGTTTATTAGAAAATAAACTCTATGTGTTGTATTTTCATCATCACAACTTAAATCACCACTATTAATTTTACTTTCCCAAAAGTTAGGATTCCAAGTCATATTTTTTGGATTTGTTTCGTTTCCGTATTCTTGAATTTCATTTCCAGAAGTTAAATTTACTTTTGTTACCCAAAACTTTCCTTCTGTTGTTTTATTTGTAACCCTATATTTAAATTCTTGGATTTCTTCCCATTTCCAGAAATCCATTGAACCAACGAAATATCCTTTTACTTTTCCAATTATTTGGTCTCCTCTTATAACTTTTTCTGGTAAACTATAATCTGTAATATCAATTGCTGCAACCGTGTAGTTTGTTTCTCCTCCTGTTGTAATAGAGAAATTTATGCTGTGTAGAGAATCTGGCCAGAAATAACTTAGGTTTGCTGTGTAATTATAATTTCCCAAAACATAATTAGAATAACCTAAAAAATGTGAAAAATTATTAGTTGTTCCATTCATCAAATTTACCCAAGAGGTTGCATCTTTGAAAAATAATGAAGTATGTTTATCAGCAGGTGTTATTGGATTTTCGCCTTTTGGAGAATAAATTTCTATTCTTGTCTGATTAAAAATCTCTCCAAACCATCCAATATTGCCTGTATTTGAGAAGTTTATTGTGTAATAAATTGGTTGATAAATATTAACAAATTTGTCCGGGTCGTCTATTTCAATTGAATTTATTGTTCCATTTAAATTTATTGTTATATCTTCGCTTCCAGAAATATTTTTTTCATCGGTTAAAATATAGGAAAAAGTAACTGTTTTATCATTTAACTTTATATCCTGAACATAACAGCTAAAGTTTCCATTTGTAATATTGCAAGTTATATCTTGCACAAAATGATTAATCCCACAAAGCCTTAAATCTGAAGGATTGGAATCTTCTTTTGTATTTTCATTTCCATCTGAAATATTTGAAATTATAGGCTGGCTGCAAGTTTGATTTGTTATCTTATTAATTCCTGTATTGGTTGATATATAAGTTGCATTTCCAACAAAAAATAAGTTTGTTGTATTCCCAAAATGCCAGGAGAGATTTGCAATATCTATATCATCAACAACAAATTTGTCTTTATTTTCAGAATAGTCAGAAGTGTTATATCCTGTTCCCGGGAAAACAAATCTGCCTCCATAACCAATTACTTTAAATTTAACACTAAAGTTGCCTAAGTCAAGATCAGACATATCATTAGGTGGATTCCAGGTACAATTTCCGTAATAATATGCATTATGATAAGGAATCTGGCTCATTGTTACATTTTCGCAGACCATCCACTCATTATTTTGATCACTTTTTACCCAAATTGTTAAATACTGTTGCAATTCATCTTTGTCTCCTAAAACTCCATCAACATAATCCGTTGCATTAACCTTTATTGTTATAACATCATTTGTTTCTGGATTCTCTTTATCCCTATCCACTGGACTTGGCAGAGCAAACATGAAAGTTAAATTTACAGGAGGTTTATCAATAATGGAAACTGTTACAGGACTTTGCCCGGCAACAATTGAAGTAAATTGAGTATCATTGTTTGGAAATCTAACCCATACACTAAAATTATAATTTCCAAATTCATGGTATTTTGCTTTCCAACTTCCAGAGTATGTTACACTACTTCCAGGTCCCAGATTTGTATCAAATTGTTTATAACAACCACAAGAATTATGCGGGTCTCCTTCATATTTTCCTAAGTGTCCGCAAGCATCCACCCAACCTGTGTTATGACAATCTTCATCTGTTTCTGGATTAGTCTTATCTTTTGAACTAACCTCCCAATACAAATGCTCTTTTGCAAAAGTTAAATCACCTATATTCTTAAAAGTAACATTAAAACTTGCTGTTTCATCATGGTATAAAGAGGTGTCATTCCAAACATGACTTACAACCTGTAATCCAATATCTATATCATGAGTTCCACTACCAGCAATATCATTACTATCTATAACCTCACAGATAAAAGTGTTTGTTTTTACTGAGTTAATTTCTGCAAACTTTTTGTTTAGTTCTCCTATCTTACAATCAAAATTTCCACTATTATCTGTGGTTGTTGAGCAAATTTTGTCTTCAGCATAACATTTTACATTTGCCCATGTGATAGCACTATTATCACTTTCATACTTTGCTGTTCCTGTTATGTGCAAATCTTTTGTTGTTCCATAGTGATTCATGTTTGTTAAATAAATGTCTTCAACTTTAAATAAATTAGTTTTTGTTTTTGTGTCTTCCAAACCCTCATCATCAACTGCTTTTACTATAACCCTATACCAACCAACAGGAGCTGTATCTCTAGGATTATATGTGTATTGACATTTCCAATGGTTGGAATCTACATAATTACATGTGTCCATAGGTACAGAATCCTTTTCTGTGCCCCCTTGTGAATTTACAATTGTTACATAGACCCAACCACCATTATTTATATCATTATTATCTTGATCATAAATTTCTGCTGTAATTTTTATTGAGGTGTCAGGCGTAAATTTGTCTACTTCATCATCTCTGTCTATTGGAGATTTATCTATAGAAATTGAAGTAATATTTGGATAGGCATACCATTTATTTTCATCACCTTTACAATATTCATTTATTCCATCAGAATCTATATCTGTTGTATTGCCATTTAAATAACATCCTCCATTCCAGACACAATCATCTGAATTTGCGCAGCAGGCTTGGGTATCTCCAGAACAGAAACATGCCTTAGAATTGCAAGAACAAGTTATAGCATACTCATTTGCATCATCTCCACAACAAGTATCTGGAGAAGAAGCGCAGTCTCCAAGAGAACAACCAAAATTCCAACTACCACCTCCACATTCACAGGTATATTTGTTATTATCTCCGTCGTTATAATAAATTCCATTTATGCAAGATTCAAATCCAGAGCCACAGAAAGTATCTGTTGCTCCCCCATCATCACCACAACATTGTGGCGGACTTGCACCAGAAACCCAAATATAAGGTGTACAACCACTATTATCTTCACAATAACTCTGAGCATTGTCCCTATCAACATAATTGCAAGAAGAATCACAAATATGACTGTTATCAGGACAACTTAATTCCTCATAGCCATCACAATTACTATCTGCCCCACAATCATACTCACAAATGTTTGTACAACTTCTACCAGAGCATGTATTGGGGCCACAATAGATTGTAGATACCCATCTCCAGAAATTATTACAATTTCCTGAACTGTCACATCTATATTGTTTTTTTCCTTTAGTGCAAGTGTCCTTACATTGATAGTTTGAAGTTGAACAAGCTGTCCACCAATTTTGAGAACAAGAAGTTCCTACTTTATAAGTAGTTTCACTAATTACGTAATTGTTATAGGTATACCACTTAGAATAAGATTGTCTGTTTGTATCTGTACAACTACTACTTCCTGCCGTACAGCCTCTATACCATCTATCAGCAGAACAACTCCCATAAACGCAGTTTATAGTTTTATCACAGTAAATATCACTACTAGGATTTACTTCTGAGCCACCAGAACAAACTTTACCAGAAGAGGTCAAATAGGAATAATCATTACCAACATCATAAGCACAATTATGAGAGGCATCACATCTTAGTTTATCTCTTTTCTTTTTGCATGGTCCATTACACCCATTCCAATCAGAGTAACCACAAAGAGTAGTTCCTGTAGTTTCACATGTATCAGTCAATGTATAACCTTCAGATGCATAGACATTTTCGCTGTAAGAATCTGTATGGTCTGATGCAGGTCTGCATGAGCCAGAACCATCACAAGATGTCCACCATTTTGTAGCAGAGCAATCACCTGCATCACAGTTTTCATCATAATTGCAATAATTTGAAGAATTCACAGGGCTACAACTACCACCATTACAAACTGTTCCACTTGGACAATTTTCTACTTCATCATTAACACCACAATTTCCATTTCCATCACAGTTCCCAGAATTTCTTACTCTTTTACAACTTCCATCACAAGACCAACTTCCAACGTTGCAATCATCATGTGGATCCTGTCCTGCTGGTACATTATAACAAGTTCCTTCATGCCCTGCTACATTACAGGCTTTACAAGTGTCTGTGCAGGCAGAATTACAACAATAACCATCTATACAATATCCAGAACAGCACTCTCCTCCTGTTGAGCATGTTTCACCATTATCTTTAAGAACAGTAACAGTAATCTTAGAAGGAGAAGTCCACGCTCCATTATAATTAGAATCAAAGTAATAACCTTTAATATCATAACTTCCACTACTAGATTTTGAAATAGACCAGGTATGAGAGCAAAAAATAGAGTTCCCGCAATAATACCAATTCCAATTACCATCCCAATAAAATAGATATGATACACCATCACTGTCTCTTGCAGAAACAGTTACATCAATTATTTCTCCTGTGCATACTGTAGTTGGTGATACAGAGAGAGTAGCAATATCTGCCAAAACAGTTTGGATAAGAAATAGATAAATAAAAATCAAGATGAAATATTTATTTATCTTTATATTTAGATATTTAACAAAATAGGGTTTTTCCATAATATCTTTTGAATTATTTAATTTAAATAGGAATTTAATTTTGCGGCTGCCGGGATTTGAATTCCTTGCAAAAAACTTCACCCGGGTCACAGGCTTTTTCCATTTTTTTAAAAATGGGAAGCCTGTATCCTGACCGCTAGACTACAGCCGCATAACAAAATTATCTTATTTTATTTTTATGATTGAAATAGATGGAAGTTATCTTGAAGGAGGAGGGCAAATTTTAAGAACATCTTTAGGTTTATCTGCTTTGACAAAGAAACCAATTCATATTTTTAACATTAGGGCAAGAAGACCAACACCTGGATTAAAGGCTCAGCATCTTTCTGTTTTATTGGCAATAAAAGATTTATGCAATGCAAAATTGAAAGGTGCAAAAATTGGTTCAAAGGAAATTTATTTTTTCCCGAATAAAATTGACAAAGATAAATTGAAAATAAGAATTGAAACTGCTGGTTCTGTTGGATTGGTTTTGCAGACAATTTTTCTTTCATCTGTTAACACAGATCAAAATTTAAGAATTAGAATAGAAGGAGGAGGAACTTTCGGGAAATGGGCTCCTTCAATTATTTATCTTCAAAAAGTTTTTTTGAAAACTTTGGAAAAATTTGGATTTCTTGCCAAAATAGAAGTTTTAAAACATGGATTTTATCCAAAGGGAGGGGCTAAAGTTGTTGCAGAAATTTATAAATCAAATTTGAATGGGTTTGTTATTAGAAGAGTAATAAAAAAAATTGAAGGAATTTCAATTGCCTCTGAAAATCTAAAAAATAGAAAAGTTGCAGAAAGAGAAGTTGAAGGAGTTAAGAAAATTATTGAAAACCTTAATATGCCTGCTGAAATAAAAACAGAATACGTTTCTTCACTGTCGGTTGGAACTGGTGTTGAACTCTGGACAACCCCAACAATTTTAGGAGCAAATTCTCTTGGAGAATTTATGAAATCATCTGAGAATGTTGGAAGAGAAGCAGGAGAATTACTTGCTAAAGAAATCAATTCAGGAGCAACAGTTGATAAACACCTTGCAGACCAGTTAATTCCTTTTATGGCTCTTGCAGATGGACACTCAAGCTACAAAGTTTCTGAACTGACAAATCACACAAAAACAAATATTTGGGTCACTGAAAAATTTATTGATAGAAAATTTAAAATTAAAAAAATTGGAGACTTGTTTGAGGTTTTTGTTTAGATTCAGAATTATCAAATTAATTCAAATTTCTTTAATAATTCTGTAGTGCTGTATACCTTAATTCCATGCTTTATAGATTTGAATCTTCTTTCATTAGACCAAATTCCTATATCAAATCCATATTCTTTAAACCAAAGTGCTAAAGCCAAGTACGGAGTATCTTTTAAGTGAGGAAATAATAATTTAGCTGCTTTAGGAGCAAAATCTTTGAATTTAACTTCATCAACAACTTTAACAAATAATTTCAAATCTTCTAATAGACTAAAGAATTGTGATTCAGAAATCTTAGATTTAGAACAGATTTCTTCTCTATGTTTAATTAGTTCTTTAATGCATAATGAAGGTGTGTATAATTTCAATAATTCAAAAGAGCTGATTAATTCTCTTGTTTTAGTTCCACTTTTGAAAAAAGAAAATAAGACATTCATATCAACAACAAGTCTCATTCTTTATAGCCATCCTTTCTTTTTCCATTCTTCTAATATTTCTTGTTCAGCAATTTTAGATAGATTTTTGCAATCTTCATCTGTGAGTTTAGAATTCTCCAATAATTTGTTCCATTTCTTTAACAATAAATCTCTTGTTAATTTAAGCTCTATGAAAAATCTAATATCTTCTTTTAATTTATCTCTAGATTTTTTATCAAGTTTTATCCCAGGAACTTTAACAATCAATTCCATAATACTTATTTTTTTAGAATTTAAAGAGTCAATTTAGGATAAAAATCTCAATAAAAAAATAAAATAACTTTGTATTAAACTTCCTCAATCTTAATACACTGAGCAGGGCAAACCTCTGCTGCCTCTTTATTGCATCCAACTTCCTCTACTTCTGTTTTCTTTGGTTTTGCCTTTCCATCTTCGCCTATTTCCCAATTGTCACAGACTGAAACACAGGCTCCACAACCAACACACTTTTCCCTATTTTGAATTATTTTGAACATTATTTAAAATAGAAAAATAATTTATGAAAGAAGTTTTTGAAGTTGATAAAGAGAAAGAGCAAGAAATAAAAAAAGATGAATTATTGAGCAAACAAAGTTTGATTTTTAGAGAAATTGAAGGAAAATTTTACCTTATAATTGATGGAAGCGAAGAAGCAATTAAAAAACTGAAAGAAGAATTTAACTTAAAAATCCCAGATAATAAAGAAAAGATTTTAGAAGAAGTTGAGAAACAAGAGGAAAAAGCAGTCCAAGGCTTTGGAAATATTTTTGCATGATGTCAAAAGAATTTTTTGAAATTCAAAAAATATTGAAAAGTAAGGTCGATAAAGAGGTTAAAGTAAGTGCGAAGAAATTTGTCCCTACCGCCAAGAAAATTTATGGAGTAAAAGCCCTGGAATTAAATAAACTTGCTGTAAAATATAAAATTGGGGGATTTAAACTTGCTGAAGAACTTTGGAAATCAGGAGCATTTGAAGAAAAACTCTTGGCAACAAAAATTTTGGGGAAAGTCTGTAAAAAAGATTCTGACCTAACTTTGAAATTAATTAAAAAATTCAGCAAAGATATTTCTGACTGGGCTGTCTGCGACACTTTGGCAACTCAGGGAATAAGAGGAATTATAAAAATAAAACAAAAAGAAATTTTGCAGATTGCAAAAAAACTAATTAATTCCAAAAATTTCTGGAAAAGAAGATTCGCTATTGTTTTGCTAATTAATTTTGTAAAAGATAAAAATTTGAAAAAAGAAATTGAAAAAATTGTAAAAACTGTTGAAAATGACAAAGAATATTATGTAAAAAAAGCTGTGGATTGGATAAAAAGAAAGATGAAATAAACTAAATTTCAAAATATTTTTTAACAAGATAGGAATTCAATTCCTTATTTTTGTTTACTTCTTCAATTATTTCTTCTTCCTTAAGAATTCTAATTTTCTTTTCTGAAATTCTTTTCGGAATCTCATTTTTGTTCTCTTTTAAGAAATGTTTTATTGCTGTTTCAACATTTAAAAATTTTCTTTTTACATCCACAAAAAATTTGTTGTTCTCTATATAGGGCTTGTATTTTTCTCCAATATATTTTTCAAGAAAATTGTTTACTTCCTTAGAGAAAATTGAAGGACCATCCTTCTTTTTGAATTTTGATAATCTTCTATTTTCTATTTCAAAAATAATAAATGCTTTTTTTATTTCATCTGTCCAGGAAAAATATCTGAGAACAGAAAAATCATTTTCTTTTAAATATTTTGCTAATTTTTTGGCAAATTTTCTTATCTGCGGATATAAATTTTCAGGAATAATATCAGGAGGTTTAAATTTAATTCCAGCAAAATCTGTCCCTCTTTTATCTTTTAATTTTTCTATCAGAAGATTTTTTGTATGTTTTTTTTGTACAGGGAATGTTTTTGTTTTCAGGTATCTAATTGCTTCAAGTTTTAATCTAAGAAAGTTTTGCGGAGATAAAGAAGCTGCAACATTTCTGTTTTTATCTACAGGGTCAATAACAATTAAAGCATCATCAAATTTTTCTCTTGCCTCCTTTTTTTCTAAAAGATTTTCAATATCTATGCAATCTCCAAAGTTTAGTTTTGATATTCCTTTCATACATCTTTCAAAAGTCCCGTAGTTAATAATTAGAAGTTCGCATAGATACCCGCTTAATCCATTATGCTTTGCATCTGCTCCGTAAATACCAATTTGCTTGCAAAAATATTTCATTAATCTTGCATGGTCAACTTTATATCCAGTTAGATTTTCTTTTATATATAAAGTGTGATGAGGGGATCTATCAACAGCAGAAATAATTTTCTCCCCTCTTTTTATTTCATAACAAGGCACAATATCTATTTCAAAATCTCTAACTTTAACTCTAACATAAGGATGTTCAGCATATTTAATATTATATGTTCCATTTAATTTCTCACAGATTGTTGTTCCAATTAGTAAACCCTGCTTTTCTAATTCATCTCTTCCAATTTTTTTTCTGAAAACAATAAACAAATCAATATCGTGGTCGCCACTTAACCATGTTCCTTTTGAAATTGAGCCGCAAATCTGAGGATAAGCATAGAAAGGTTTTGCTACTTCAGCAGATATTTTTAAAAGTTTATTTAAAAATTCTTCAACATGTTCTTGTTCTATTTTACTTGGTTTTATTTTTTTAAGAACTTTTAATTCTGTTTTGTCCATAACAATTAAAACATCTATTTAAATTATTTTTCTTATATTTATGAACCTTTGGAAAGATTTGCCTGTTGGGGAAGGAAAAGAGCCGGAAGAGGTTTTTGCTGTAATTGAAATTCCAAAAAGATGCCAGAATAAATACGAATATAATCCAGAGAAAGGAATTTTCATCTTGGACAGAGTTCTTTATTCTCCAATGTTTTATCCAACAAATTATGCTTTTATTCCAAGGACTTGGAGTAAAGACGAAGATCCTTTGGATATTCTTGTTCTTTCTGAGGAGCCAATTTTTCAGGGTTGTGTTGTTCTTGTCAGGCCTGTTGCTCTATTAAAAATGATTGATTCTAATGAGATAGACAATAAAATTATTTCAGTTCCTGTAAAGGACCCGAGATATAGTGAAATAAAAGATAAAAATGACTTAAATCAGCATTTATTAAAAGAGATCGCTCATTTCTTCCACAGATATAAAGAATTGCAGAACAAAAAAGTAGAAATTATTGGGTGGGAAGATAGGGAAAAAGCTCTAAAAGAGATTAAAGATTCTATAGAAAGATTTAAATCTAAATTTTAATATGTTTTATTTAGTAGATGTTGAGGAGAAGGTTGGAATAGAAGCACAAAAATTGAAACAGAATATTCAAGAGAGCATAGAGGAAAAATTAGAAGAGTTGCATTTAAAAGAGAAAAATGGAGTCTTTCTTGGAGTTGTTGAAATAAAAAAAATTGGAGAAACAGGAGAAATACTTCCTGAGAAACCTTATATTTATTTTGATGTTGAATATACAAGTTTGTTTTTTCAGCCAGTTCAGAATGAAATTGTTGAGGGTTATGTCACTGAAGTAGCAGAATTTGGTCCATTTGTTAGAATAGGCCCAATAGATGCTTTAGTTCATATTTCACAAATCACAAAAGAAAAATTAACTTATAATCCAGAGCAGGATATAATTACAAGCAAAAATTCAAAAATTGTTATAAAAAAAGGAGAAGAAGTTAGAGCAATGGTTGCAAATTCATCAATTTCAGAGGAAAGAGTAAGAGTAAATTTGACAATGAAACAAGAAGGATTAGGATTAATTAAGCTTTCAAAGAATAAAAAATCAAAGAAATAATGACTATTGCAATTATTGGAACTGGAATCACAAAATTTGGCGAGTTATGGGATAAGAATTGGGAAGATTTAGTTTTTGAAAGTTCTCTTGATGCAATAAAAAATTCAAATATAGAATTTGAAGATATAAACTCTTGCTATGTTGGAAATATGAATTTGTCAAGATTTGAAGGCCAGGACCATATTGCTCCAAGAATTACAGAAATCCTTGGAATAAACAAAGTTATTAGGACAGAAGCAGCATGCGCTTCAAGTTCTGTTGCCTTAAAACTCGCAAAAGATGAAATTGAATTATCCTCTTTTAAAGGAGAAGAGAAAATTGCTCTCGTTATTGGTTTTGAAAAAATGACTGATAGAGTGGTTGGAGCAACAACAAGTATTTTAGCTAGTGCGTCACATTTTGATACAGAAGTTATTAATGGAGCAACTTTTCCAAGTCTTTATGCATTGCTTGCAGCACGATATTTACATGAAACTGAAGCAAACGAAGAAGATTTACATGCTGTTGGAATAAAAAATCATAAGAATGCAATGTTAAATGAAAAAGCGATGTTCAGGAAAGAAATAAATTTGGAGGATTTTAAAGTAAATATTGCAAGTCCGTTAAAATTATTTGATTGCTCTCCAATTTCTGATGGTTCCGCTTCTTTGGTTTTGACAACAGAGAAACATGCTAAGGAGTTAGGAGCAGATTATGTTAAATTAGAAGATATAGAGATAGGCACAAGTTCAATTTCTTTGGCGAAAAGAAAGGAATTGTTGGTTTTGGATTCAGCAAAAAGAGCTTCCGAATCTGTTTATAAAAAATTAAATCTTAAACCTAAGGATATAGATTTAATAGAAGTTCATGACTGTTTTACAATTAATGAAATTCTCTGTTTAGAAGCAGCAGGTTTTGCAAAAAAACTTGAGGGTTATAAAATAATAAGAAGTTTAATGCCTTATGAAAATATAAATAAAAGAGATGCCCCCATTCCTTATTTAATTGATGGGAAAGAATTGTTTGTGAATACAAGCGGTGGTTTGAAAGCGAAAGGTCATCCAGTTGGAGCAACTGGAGCTGCTCAGGTTGTTGAAGTTGTTAATCAATTGTTAGGAAGATGCGGAAAAAGAAATGTTAATCCAGAGATTGGAGCTACTTTGAATATTGGCGGAACAGGAGGAACAGCAACTTTTTCTGTTTTGTCTAAATAAAATCTTCTTTATTAACTTTCAAATTTTTAAATATTCCCTTGCTAATTATTTCATCCTTCCAACAATGAACAAATGGTCGTGTTCATAAGGCTCCAAATCAATTGTTTCAATGATTTCAAAATCTTTACTCAATTCTTCAATTACTTCCCTGTAAATTTCTTTTACTTCTCTGACAGAATCTATCGCCTTTGCTTTTAAGGCAATTAAAATAATTCCTTTTTCTTTCAGAAAAACCTTGTTTTTTTTGAGAATTTGAACCTGGTCTCTCTGCGC
>Ga0180301_10002207_pt1 | contig 15288 bp, 15 predicted proteins | sample GuaBasSediGuay16_FD_121797 | JGI IMG/M metagenome (GOLD analysis project Ga0180301, IMG submission 121797) | Subseafloor sediment microbial communities from Guaymas Basin, Gulf of California, Mexico - Guay16, Core 4569-2, 12-15 cm | ecosystem: Environmental > Aquatic > Marine > Hydrothermal...
CCGTTAATGTCTGTATATTGGACGCTCACTATAGGTTTGGGACTTGATAAAAGGGACTTTGAGGAATATCTAAGGCGTATTACAGCACTTTCTCCTAAGAGAGTAGTTACTGTGAAGAAGTATGTTAAGGTATTGCAGTCTACATTGGAAGGAATTACTAAGGAATTGGAAAGTTCTGTAATAGTAGTCGGGGAGGATAGAATAGTTAAGGAACTTATCGACTATACGAAGGTATCAAAGGTTAAGCGAGACTACAGTATAACCATGAGGAGGTATCCGATATTACTACCCATAGATGTATTCGATCTCAGCTTGCCAGGTGCTGATGTCCTTCATGTGGCGAAGGGTATTAAGTTAACGAACATAAGAGCAGTTGTGCTAGTTGTCGTAACAGGGAAGACTTTGTTAAGACTTAGGGACGAACTAGGGGATGGAGAAATTCCTTTAATAATCATTACATCTAAGGAGAGAATAAATGAAATAAAGGAGCTTCTAAGGGATGCATATCAGGTGACTGAGTATAGTAAAGATGACCTAATGATGTTCATTAAGTCATTACTTCAATATGTTAAGAGCGAAGGGAAGGTGCCTGCTTTGATCATACCAATTGCTTAAACATGTACATGGAATTTGGTAAGCGATAGTAGCCGAACTTTCTATAGTATTCCCTAACGCCTATACCGGATATTATCAGCATTCTCTTACAATCGTATTCCTCGACTGCTATTCGCTCAGCCTCATTGAGAAGGCGTCTGCCATATCCCTTATGCTGCCATGCAAGTTCCTGTCTCTTTCCCACAGGTACTTGAGGACCGTAGACGTGAAGTTCACGTATTATAGCGGTTTTTGAGTCAACTTCCCATCTATGTGCTTTCTCTGATGGAATTCTCATTCTAATGAAGCCTATTAGGATATCATTCTTCACGTCCTCAAATGATAGGAAGACCTCCATGCCTTCACTTGCTTCATAATCCTCCCTTACTAGTTTTATATAATTCGGATCGGGAACTTTTCCATACTTTATGAATTGGAGTCCAGCCTCCCTAAACCTTATCTCCTTGCACGGTATGTTTCTTTCGATTAGCTCTTTTTCCACGATAGCCCTTATATTTCCTAACATGAGTCCAGCTACTACATGATGTACGGGTATATCGCGTTGAATTCGCATAATCCTTACCCATCGCGGTATGATAGGCATTACCTTAAGAAGGAACTCTATGAACTCATCGTCCGTCATAGCTTTGTACTTCCCCTGCTTCCACATTTCATAAAGTTCAGTTCCAGGTATGACAAGCGTTGGATATATCTTTAACATATCAGGACGGAATCGGGGATCAGAAAAAACCGTCTTAAACATCTCTATGTCTTTATCTAGATCGGATCCAGGAAGACCTGGCATGAGATGATACACTACTTTAAATCCCGCATCCTTTAATATGCGCGTGGCTTCTACGGAATCTCTCACAGTATGTCCTCGCTTTACTCTCTTCAATATATCATCATATATAGTCTGTACCCCTATCTCAACACGAGTTCCGCCAAGTCTTAGCATCCAATCAACATGGTGTTCCTTGCACCAGTCAGGTCTCGTTTCAAAAGTCATTCCAACTACTCTGATCTTAGCATGCTCGTTAGTAATCTGAGCTTCCTCTAGTGAAACATACCCTCTAGGCTTCTCATTTGGAAATCTATTACATGCCTCTATGGCCATTTTAACAAACCATTCCTGGTAATCAAGAGGGAGGGCAGTAAATGTGCCTCCCATGAATATTAACTCTACTTTTGAGGGCTCATGACCCATTGCTACATATTGAAGTAATCTATGTCTTACCTGCTCATAAGGGTCAAAGTTGAACTTAAGTGCTCTAGCTACTGCAGGCGAGTCCTCTAAATAGCTTTGAGGAGTACCATAATCAGGTCCTCCTGGGCAGTAAATACACTTCCCATGTGGACATGGAAATGGCTTCGTCATGACAGCAACAACTACTACTCCCGAAGCACTTCTTACGGGCTTTTTTATTCGTCTAATTTGCATCATGGTTTTCTAGCCACCACGACTAAGTTATCCTTAAATATTTTTCCTCTTTCCCCATAGTATTTCTTTATATCAAATCCAGAGCTACGTATCGTTTTCACTAATCCTCTTAAAGTATATAAATGATAAAAGCGTAGTGCTCTTCTTCCCCAAGGGATTAGCGCATCTCCGATCTCAGATTTAAATGGAGATCTTAACTTCGTCTTCATGGCAGTAATGAATCTCTTTAAATTCCAGATGCTCCATGCGCTGAATACAGCAATGCCAGTACTCTTTAACACACGTAGCATTTCTCGTACAGCCTTCCTCCTCTCGGATTCGAGAGGTATATGATGAATTGTGGCAATACATATGATACCGTCAACGCAAGAATTCTTTAAGGGGATGTAACGTGCGTCACAGACAATTAAATGAGCTCTTTCGTATAGGTTAAGATGTTTTAAATTTCTGAGAGCTATTTTTACCATATTGACAGATATGTCCATGCATACTGCTTCAAATCCCATAGCACAAGCTAATACGCTATGTCTACCGTTTCCACATCCAACGTCTAGAATTATACCTTCCGTTAACCTTCCAAGAACCTCCATAACGCAGGGCCAAGGCCTTCTTCTAGTCCTATTGAAATTAGAAGCAATTTTATCAAATGTCTCCTTAACTTGCCTTAGAGAGAGCAAGAACCATCCGCCTCAGATCGACATATGTCTTTATTAATGCATGAGGAAAGGCTAGTACCGAGAAGACCCTTAAGTAGAGAGGAGAAAGAGCGTCCTTAATCACTTTGACATCACCATAACGTAGGTAGCCATTAACCATTGCCTGAAGAACTTCGCTTAAGTTCTCTAAGCTAAGACCTTGAATGTAATGTGCTGTAAAGAATAGAAGGGTTGCTAGATCCCATGAGTACTTATCGCTGTACTTAGCTTGCTCTAAATCTATGAAGTATACATTATTATCCTCAGCGACAATCATATTAGTTGGATTTGCATCGCCTAACACTATATTATGGTTGTGTACCTTAGCTACTTCTGAGAGTACGTCCTCGATTACTTCAAGTCCTTTACCTGTCTTCAGACTCTCTATTATTACGTCCTTAAACAAACGTCCTTCGATGTGTTCCTCAATTATGAATTTATTCTTAAGGCTTATGTAGTAAACCTTAGGGACTTTGAAATTCTTTTCTTTAAGTTCTCTATTCATGGAATACTCATTTACAAGCCTTCGTTTAGCGCTTGCGTCAAAGTTATAAGCACCAAGCGCCCAAAGGGCAAGAGGAAGCCACTTAAGATCAGTCCATTCATGGTATTTCTTTAGCACGCAGAGCTCATTATCTAAGTTACTCTTGACTAAGTAAGTAGTGTTTATTATACCGCCAAGCCTTCTTATATGCTCATATGGTTGTTCCATAGGGAGAGGAGTTGAAAATGGTATTAAGCCACTATCTGTCTCTAGAAACATATGCCTTTTAGTCATTTCCTCTAGGTCTACGAGGAGGATATTATCTGAGCGAATATTTAATGCTAGAAATGATATCATGTGAAATAATGCCTTTACATCAACCCTTAAGTTAAGCAAACCTAAATAAGGCATAGAACCTAAGAATACTCTAACATATGATGCCTTATGGCTTAAAGCCTTATGACCTAGAGCGAACTTATCATCATATTTTACTTGCTTAAGGTATCCCTCAGAAATAAGAGCATTAAGCGAACCGGCTAATAGATCCTCATCAACATTCATTAAGGATCTTTCAGCAAGTATTTTGAAATAGTTCTTTAAAATTATGAAGAGAGAGCCCTTACGTCTATAATGATCCAAGAGAAAGTACTCTTTAGAGAGGATTATCCTACGGGAGAGCGAGCCATACTCCGATACTAGGAGCTTACTTGATTCTATAGCCCATTTCATTAGAACCTTTTCCTTATAATATCTTAAAAGGTTCTCAGAATGAGAATTCGATGGTTCTAAGGGGATAATATGATCACATACAAGACCGTAGTATTTATCATTATTGATGTCAGCTTCTAGAGATTTCTTGCCTATGGTCATTTCAATGAAATTTCTATTTTCCTGTCTTATCTTAATGCCTTCTCCTTCGGTTATTATTAGGTTCAACGTTGTTCCAGGAATTTCTATTATACCCTTTGCGAGTACTCTCATATTCCGTCTACCTCCCTCTTATATAACTCGTCTAAAATTCCAGCCTTCTTAGCCTTCAATCCCCTTAATATTATGCTTGCTTCTCGACCGTCACGAGCACGTGCGAGACGTTTAGCACGCATGACAATGATTCGTCTTCCACAGTAAGTACAGAGTTTTGTCTTGTTACTAGTAGGAACTGCTAGGTAATTTCCACAATAGGGACATTGTATTATCCAGTATTCCATATATCCTTCCTATAGTCTATAGTAGAAGACATCATTTAGCTTTAACTCTTTCCGATGTAATGCTAACGCACGTCTCATAATTCATAGACCTTATTACGCGTATTATATCTCGTTCAAGACATGCAATACACTTAGCTTCAATCCTGCCATCCTCATATACTGTTAACTGTCCAATGTTTGAGGGGTCGAGGGGAATACCACAGAACTTGCAGAAGAGCTCGCCTTTTGCTAGAACAGGGGGAACATGTTCTAAAGCAAAATCTAAAGAAGATTCATCATATAGGATACGAATACCGTCTCGAGTTTTTAGCGCTACAATTAAGTAATCAGAAAATACTACAGACCATGCCTGGACATCTACTACCTTGACTTTAGTGCTCATTTAGACTCACACTCCCTGAGAGTTAACCGAAAGTATTCTATTACAATTAGTTATTTATTCATAGCGCGCAAAAATAGCCGTGAAAAACTAGGAATAGAGGTTTTACTAACCAGTGTAAGTTAGTACAATGACTTTAGTTCTTTCAGGTAAAGTCTCCTTCGTTACTTCAAAGGAATCTGAATCCAGTGTCTCTACATTATCAAATTGCTTTATAAAGGGCTCTACGCCACTTATTGGTAGACGTAATTTCGCTACCTTATAGTGCATTGGAACCACTATCTTTGGTTTTAATTGTTCAACAACGCTTTTTGCTTCCTTATGATCAATGGTAAATACGCCTCCTACGGGAATAAATAGGACATCTATTTCCTTATCCTTTAGTACATTTAGCTGTTCGTCTTCAAGAAGATGACCTAGATCGCCTAGATGGCAGAAAGCTACGTCATCAACTACGAAGTAGTATATATAGTTTTCACCCCTTATCTCGCCATAAGACTTATCGTGATAGGCCCTTACACCTATTATTTTAACGCCCTTAACCTCCCACTCTCCTTCCTCACTATCTATGACTTTTGTATCCGGTTTGGTAACCAACTCAAGACCGTTGTAATGGTCGTAATGTCCATGGCTTATGAGCACTATGTCGCCCTTAACATTAGGTGGTCTTATGCCTAGATCTTCACCATTATGAGGATCTGTTATCACTACTACGTCCTTTCCATATATTGCAAAACAAGCATGACCTAACCATTGAACCTTTACCATATAGACCACCGTGTACTACTTTTTAACATAGCATTATAAACGTATACTTTTACTTCAATCATTTAAAGAGGAACGTAGTTTACTTACATCGGGAAAACGCTCTACCTTAATGGATTTGACCTCGGTTACCTCAATGAAGGTCCATTTTCTCACTCTTGCTCTTTTCCATCTGACGGCTATTATTGGTTTGAAGCCAAACGCTCTTGCGAACTCTATTAAACGTGCTATCTGCTCTTCGTTTATGTATATCTTATCCTTACTACATTCCTTAACCTGATAAGCACGCTTATCGTTGCCCTTTGCTGCAATAATATCGCATGGTATCTCCCTTGAGCCACTTATTGGAATCCTCACCGCGTAGAAACCCTGTTCTCTAAGCATCTTGACTAGTTCCAATTCAGCTCTATATCCCTTCCTGAATGCCACTTTAGTCACCTCATTACATTACTAAAAGCGACTTCCTCGACATAGCGTATAGGTAACCAATTATGGCTCCAATAAGTATTCCGCCTAGGTGCGCTATGAAATCAACGTTAGCCCATACGGAATTAATGATGAATAGAGCTATTAGGCTAAGTATAGCTTTATGAATACCCTTATCTAATAACTTATAGGAATACATAGTCAATGCAGCTGCTAAGCCTAATATTGATCCAGAAGCTCCAGCACTTACGTATTGTATCTTAAACATATATTGACCTAAAATAAGGCTTAATACATTTCCCATAATTCCTGAGGAGAAAAATGTGATGGTAACCATCTTTGAAGATGAAACCTTTTCAAATGAAGTCCCTACTAGATATAGAAAAAGGACGTTAAACGCTAGATGGAATAGATTTACGTGAACAAAGATAGAGGTTACTATCTGCCAGTACATACCTTGCTCAAGTAGCGGCTTATACTGGCCAAGGAGCATTAATAGAGACGTGCTTATCCTCATTAAGTTCCTACTCATAAGGGCGAGTAACATATACATCACTATGCAGGTTGCTACTAAGATCTTAGTCATTGGCGCCTCATTCATGATATCTCCTCCCAACTACATTAAAATATCTTTTAACAAGGGGATATAAGCCAGATGAAAGTCTATCTAATAGATTATGTAGAAGCCTTGAAATTCACCTTTATAGTCAGAATAGTATACTTCTATTCTTTCAACGTGTGCTGAAGAAGGACCTTGCCTTGCTAACTCGATCAAGCGCTCCACGTTAGGTCTATCGCCCTCAGCTACTATTTCGACACTACCGTCATGCAAGTTCTTAACGTAACCATTTAAGCCTAGATATCTGGCGTGACGTAGTATGAAGTATCTGAAACCCACTCCTTGTACTATGCCATATACTTTAATCTTAACACGAACCTTCTCGCCTTTAGACATAGCAGTCACTATTCTCCAGTTATCTTATAATAATATCTTAAGAGTGTTCTCGTTATTTCCTTAAGAGTGTTCATTACCGTTTGCGGAGGTACATTAAGGACTTCTGATGCAGACTTCCATCCTCTTGCCTGTAGAACCTTAGCTATTAAAACCAATTCCTCAAACTCACTTAGTCTAGGTCTATTGTTTTCATCATTGTAGAAATACGCTAATGCTAGTTCGCGTACACAATCTGCTACACATTCATATGTCATTCCACCCCATGCATAAGAAGTCGCTCTATCGATTTGTGTCTCTGTTAATCTCGGCTGGTAATTCCTGAATATCGGAACTCCCCAAGTTGTTAAAAGGAGACGGGCCACACGTGGCTCAAGGTCATCATATGGATCGGCTAGGGAGTTCAATAATCTCAGCCTAAACTCTCTATTTGCTTTCATTATTATATTACGCACTTCGTCGTTGAGAGGTTTTATTACGAGAACTGTATATTCTCCGCTTACGGGATTCCTATCAGGACTTATGTGAATGGGGATAAACTCGTTTTTTAACCAGAATTTCAGTAGAGGCTCGTTTACTCCAAATCCAGCTCCAACCCATCCGTAATTCCTTCTTACAGCCTCCTTACATATCAAGTCTATGATCATACTACCTAACCCCATGCTCATCGCATTAGGATGTGTTGCGATTCTCACTATACGCCATCCCGCATAATGCGCGAACCTATCATCTCTTAAATGTTTTAGGAATCTGTCAGGGATTATATTTCCATGGATCCAACCCCCTTTCTTTAAGTATTCTATCATGTCCTCAGGTATTGGGCCTTCTTCAGCGAGCTCTACAGCAGTTACTATTTTATTAGATGGAAGCCTTAACGCCCTAATGGTATGATGGGGGGCGTCGGCCATCATTGCAATATCATTGGGCCTATTTCGATAATGCGCTAATATGTATATTCCTACAAATTGTCTTAGTTCATCCTCTCCATCACCTAAGAACCAGCGTTCTATATCTGGGACTATGTAATCGGCTACTCCTTTACTTATGTACTCATAATCTTCCTTGGTAAGTGAGGCTGGTTCTGCATCTAGGAGAAGCGTATCGAAAAGCCAGCGCTCTATTGGATCGTTATCCGCATACCTTATTGGTTCGTGCATTTCATATTCGAAGATTCTCGTATTCTTATCCTCCCGAATTCTCTTAAGAAACCTTATTGAGAATCCTCTTCCTGCTCCCTCATAGCCATGTATTGTAGACGAGAAGATTATCCTATCAAAGCGTTGCCATATCCTATGTAGCATAGGAACTTGTAATCCTGCAGCTTCATCAACGGCTACTATGTCAGGTTTAGAATCAAGTAATTCCAGCGGTCGCATGTATGTTATGACTATGCCACGAGCTTTTATGCGCTCGATTACTCTTCTATGCTCGCTTACGTCAACCCTATATCCCATTACCTCTAATGCACGTCTGGCAAGCATCATTAATGACTGCACATTCTCTAATGCAGGCGCAGTTACACCTATAAATGCACGTCCTTTCGCTTTGCGGATTTTATGAGCAAGAATAGCAAGGCCTATACCTACTGCACAGCTTTTGCCACGGCCTCGATCGGCAGTTATTACAACTATGAGCTTCTCACCTTTTTCAGGTTTTCTAGATAGTTTCTCTATTATTTTGAGGACCTCCACCTGATCTTGAGTGAGTGATAACTTGTAGGCTTTTAGTAATGTCTCTCCCTTTTCTGGAAAGACTAACGTTTTTCGCTTAAATGGAGGAAGAGCTACCTTGCCTGGCTCTTTAATTAGCCTATCACGATCGACATCATAAACAATTATTCCTGGATACTCGAGAATCTTCTTAGTGAATCTTTTCTTAAAAATGTGCCTAACTTCATTAACTGGATGTTGAGGAGTAGAAAGCAATTCCTGAAACTCCGTTATTCGTTTATCCCATTCATCAAACGGAGGAGTTAAAAGTATAGCAAGACCCCCTCCTCTAACTATGCCCATTAGCCTACCTACATCATTGGGTCTTAGATCATTAATTAAATCGAGAACTAAGAGATCATATGTAGTACCTAAAACCTGCTCGCTTTCTGCATAGCTAATGTCCTCGAGATCTAATGTGGGAAAGTCCTTAATTAATGATAAGACGACTTTTAATCGCTCCTTTGCATCTTCATAATTTGGCTTTAGTGCGTAAAGAGCAGAGACCTTTTCTACTTTAAATGCCTTAGCTAATTTTTCCGCAATTCTCCTCAGGACTATTCCCGTCACAAAGCATAACTTAACGTTATCATTCCCCATTAAGACCAACATTCTTCTAGAATTCTGACGAATAGCTTCATCAATACTTCGATCAAGGGATTTCAATACCACAGGGAGCTTACCCTTTTCAAGATTTATTCCAGGATGCTTCATTAGCTACCCCTCATCTCACCTTTATTTCTACTTCATATGTTTTAACCATGGGGGATCATCCTCATGTATCCTTACGTGAAGATATGAGATTGAATCACTCCAGGCATCAAGGGATTGAAGGAAGCTATTGAGCTTAAATATTGGCACTATAGGTAATCCTTCACACATTGATATAGGTTCCTCATGCAATGTCACGATTATAGGATATAAAAAAGCATAACGCCATGAGCTTAAACCATATTTCCTTGGATTGTGTTTTATTACTTCGCCAAAGGCCATTACTCTCTCCTTATGTACGATACTTGCCTTCTTCAATTGGCTTCTCTTGCCTTTACGTAATCCCCAATGTTTGCAGTCTATACAGACTATTCTGGGTTTTTTGAATGCTACAATATCGATTTCATAGCGCCTATTGTTATAGGTAAAGACGACGTTTCTTAAGACATCATATTCGTTCGCCTCAAAGCATAGGGCTGAGAATTGTTCAAAATCACGCCAATCGAGATACCTAGCCACTTTTTCTATGTCAAGACCATGACGTATACCATGAAGAGCTAAAGAGATACGATCATGAATTATTACGAGATTATCGTTAATTACTGTTAATACTCCGCGTTCCTCTAAAGCTTTCAAATTCTCGAGGACGACATGTCTTATGGTATTAGCCTCACGGGAAATATCATCAATTGTAGTCGCTATTGCAGAGCCTCCAGAGAGCTTCAGTAGAGCCTCTACTATATTCCTCATTGTCTCATCCAGAGATCTATTTTGTATTTAAGCTAGACGGTACTTATTGACTACGATTGATACTAGCTATTCCTTAAGACACTATGGATTATCAATAGGAACTTAGAGCTATTTAAGCTACATTTCATACTACGTAGCTATATCCACCTGATGAATGTTGAGATAATGAGAGCTACTATCCCTATAGGTATTGCTTTTTTTAGTGAAAGCCCACATGCGCCATATGCCGTTATTATGAATAGGGCAAGCATCCATATCTGTAATAGGTATGAAAGGAAATTACTGATCAAAGCATAAGGCCATCCAGCATAACTAGATATCGCTGAATTGATAATAGACATAACCTCTTTCATACTCATGCCTGGAGATAGCCCTACTTTAACCGTTACTATGCCACCCTTAGTAGCCATTATAATATTGAAAATCCGTAATATCTCAACTACCGCCTTTATGGTAGCAGTATAACCAATAGCGCTTGCAACGGCTTTTAGAGTAGTGACCCCCTTTAAGAATGATGAAATAAGGTAAATTATGATAGTGATCATAAGCCAACCCATTAAGGTAGTTATGCTCGTCATAGCTAAGGCTAATAATACCCTACGCTTATAAATGCCGCCACCAATTACTCCTATGGTCTCTCCACTTGTAGCATTGTAGTATATTATCCTAACTTTACTTGAGAATATGGTACTAGATAGCGTCATTATAAGTATACACAAGAGTAAAGCGAGAAGTGCGCCAGATAGCTCAGGTTCTCTCGCGATTTCGCTCATAAGCTCGAAAGGAGTATAAATTACCATTGCAATTCTCCTTAAGGCTGTTTTTATCCGGTAGCCAGGGCCACGTGGAATTTCAATAACTATATACTCCTCACTGCTCATAATATCACCTGGGTAAGGATATGGCAGTTAAGTTAAGTCTTTTACGAACTTCTTTAGCAAAGATTGGGGCACAACTACTGCGCGTGGAGTCTACTATGACTATCTTTGGACTACATGAGGTTATGTATTCAAGTAGTTGATTAAAGTCAGCATGATCACTAAATGCCACAATATACTCCTTAGATGCTATCTTTTTCATTGGCTTATTGAATAACCATCCCGAAAGATATATCCTAATGCCACGTCCTTGCCTACGACTCATTATGTGGTCAAAGAATATGTAATGACCATAAGCTTCTATTTCCCTTCCCTCGAGGCTATTTAGCGGCCATATGTCATATATGTTCATCCCATGCCTTCTAACTACCTGAGAGACTAAATACACTCTTTTACTAGCTAGAAAAGGTACTTCAGGGAACTCTTTTCTCAATAGTTCCATAACCTCCTGGAGTTTACCGTGGTAGCCAAGTATAGTAACAGGGCCTACTCTTAGGCTCCTTCTAACGAGATCGAAGAGCGTCTGCTTTATTATTTCGGGTGGTGGACGCACATAGTTAGGCATACCATATGTTGCCTCAGTCACTAATATATCGACATCTAATGGAGGAGTGCCAGGAAGTTTAAAGTCTCCAGTATATCCTATAGTAATACCATCAGGGGATTCAAGAAAGACCTGAGCTGCACCTGGTATGTGTCTAGCCCTTTTGAGTACTATAATGTAGTCGTTTATATTAAAGGGAATATCATAGCTTAAACCTATCTTCCTACGTATTTTAATTCCCTTGAGTACTGTTATTAGATCGAACGTTACAGGAGTTGAGATCACATAACGACAAAATCTAACGCTTTTAGAGAGATCAATTATGTGGTCGGAATGAGCATGAGTAATAACTCTTAAAATAGCATTATGGCTGTGACCATCACATGCTAATATATTGTCCATTACGATAGCTCCATTGGGCATTATCCTTACTCGATTCAACGTTTCCTTAAGTGTCATGAACACTCCCTAAACTACATCTAATAAAATAAATACCATAAGTGCTAATATAACTATGTCTTAGATATCTAACTTGCTTACAGTTTATCGTACCATGAGAATTGAACACATAACTTAAATTCCTATAGAATGCTTATTTCTTAATGATGAAGATAGGATGTGCTTGGCTATATGCTATAACGAAGTATGGCTACCCTCCCAGTATTGAGGACACATTTAACGCAATAAGGGACATGGCTAAGTTAGGCTTTAAATATATTGAGATAGAGGGTTTAGCTTACGATAACTTAAAAGAAGTAATTGAGAGACGAAAGGAAATAAAGGAACTTGCCGACTCCTTAGGGCTTAAGTTCATGAACTTCTGCCCTATAATTCACGATATAGTTAGCGTAGATCCATCTAAAAGCGAAAAAGCACTTAAGTACTTCGAGAAGGCGTGTGAACTAGCAGTATACTTAGGATCTGATATGATACAATTGGATTCATTCACTCCCCCTCTTGAGTTCGTAGGTGAAGTTCCATATAAGGAAGCAATAAGTTTCGGGTTGCAGATAAGAGTGAGAATACCTCCAGAATTCTCCTGGAAGAAGTTCTGGGATAACTTAGTTAACAACTTTAGGAAAGCTGCAAAGATAGCTGCAGACCATGGCTTAAAGTTATTAATGGAGCCTAGAGTAGGCGAAACAGTAAGTAACACAGATGCCATGTTAAGACTAATTGATGCCGTTGGAATGGACAATTTCGGCGCCGTCCTTGATACAGGACATCTACATGCACAGAAGGAGATACTTCCACTTTCAGCCCTTAAGCTAGGTGATAAGCTCTTCTATGTTCACGTATCCGATAATGATGGTAGGGACAACTATCATCTAGGACTAGGTAAGGGAACTATCGATTGGGAAGGACTATTTCTAGTATTGAAGAGAATAGGCTTCAACGGATTTATCGCAATAGACGTAGGTGGAAGTGGTTTTAAGGGGGACATAGATGCAGAAGTCCTTCAAAGTAAGAGATTCTTAGAGGATCTCATGAGAAGACTTGACATACCAGTAGAGTAGCTATCTAGAAAAGGCCTTATAGATATTTTTCCACAGCTTCTCTTCTAGTTCGTCGAGTGCATCATATGCTATCAGGGTTATATTAGGCATACCTCTTATCATCGATGAGATCCTACTTCCTCTCTTATACGTTGCTATAATCTTCTTTCCCCTCATATATGCATACATTATCTCCATACCGACGCCATGACTTGGCTTACTTACATCCGCTATTAGGATATCGGATTTTTCTAATGCTGAGATATCGCGTTTAAACACATCGCTTGGCGTATATACTTTTTCCTCTCCTATCTCTCCTGCCACCCATTTCGATACTACATCAACACCACATCTCTCAACCATACTGACGTATCTCTTATTGAATTCTAGGCTTTCGGCATGAACTATTGGCAACGCAACATACGCTCTTAGGGGTTTTCCTAATAACCTTACGAGTTTACGCAGTGCATCGTTAAAATCCCTTATATCCTCTCCGTAAATCATATTGAGTACATCTGGGAATTCCTTTTTCACTCTTCTATGCATTTCGGGATTGTCATCTATAAAGACCACGTTGCTACTCTTCATATTAAGCTCATTAAGTATCTTTCTTAACATTAACGCCTTATCAGGATGAGGTTCCACTACAATCATATCAAAATAGTCGCGCAAATTGAACATATCTATAAGCCTTAAGACATTGCTTGGTTCGTTCCAGCTTGCGATAGCAATCTTATGCCCCTTTATCTTTAAGTATCTAAGGAATCGTAAGATACCGTTGTTTAGCCTTATTCGTTCACCCCTAGAATCAACAATTTCCTCAGTAGAGATCCTAGTGAAAGGGGGTTTTAATATTGTAGCATCATGATGATTCCATATAGTTCTATCGCAGTCTAATACGATTAGCATCTTCCTAATACCCATTATACATTATCCCTCAACTTAGATCTTAAAAGCTTCTTTATTAGTTGTAACGCTAGTAGGAAATAATGATTGTAGGTAATGATTAGTCAAGAGATAATGAGAGCTTTTTCATGTCAAGAACTTGGTAGGGTTCTATTTCGATATGAGTAAGGAATGGATCATTCCCTATATGGAGTATGTGTAATACATTGTCCTCTTTTATTAAGGGCTCTGGTATGTAAAATTCTCTCTGCGGAGAATCTGTTGAATACCTACCAATGGGTCTCCTATTGAAGAATAATATGCCCTTGCCAGAAAAGCCATCAATTTTAAGCTTAATGGGTATTAAATTGCCTTTGATCCCTTTTATAGTAACTTTACACTCGTACAATCTAATGAGACTTCTCTTTAGCAGATCTGGAATTTTACATTGTTTCTCTACGCCATATATCGCTATGTCTACAAGATCTATCGGTCTTACAAGCCATTCATCGACTTTAGCTAAGTATTTAATGAGCTTAAGCGCTTCTATCCTCAGCTTTTCACTCCAATGCCACCATCGTTCTGCGTAAATCGCAATTACGTTCTTTCCATTTCTTATATATTCACTTATGTCAACGTGAGCCACGGTGTAATCATAACCTCTCACACATCCAAGCTGAATATGTCTAACGAATTTACCATTCACATATATCCAGAAATCACCCTCACCTTTAATTTCAAGAAGTACACCCTTTACCTTCTCTTCAATACTCATGTCAATACTTGTACGGATCCATATTGCCGTCTTTCCCCTTAACTTAATGTCCTTGACTATAGGTATAATACTTTCATCCCATTCGCTATCATCATAACCCTCTTCAGCCTCCTTTGGAACCTCCCTTAACCTAGAGATCTCTATTACATTAGTCTGCATGAGACGAACTTTCTTTATGGGGATATCCTCACGCGCAATAAGATATAGCCCTCCAATTCCATTAAGTATCTTAAGCTCACGTACACTCCTACCAACGCATTCAAGTAAAGCTACTACTTTATTCCTTCCAAGTTTTATATAGTCTGAGGCAGGCATTCTTAATGAGCCTACTATGCGACCAATGTACGTTCCATTTATAATCAAATCGGCTTCGTCAACTACATTTGTTATTAAAATGTCCCTTCCCCAGACGTGAGGAACATTGAAGTTACAGGAGAAGATATATAAGCCATTATCAGTAAAACCAGCTTCCTCCAATCGAGTTTCAGCAGGAATTCTCCCTCCTCTACCAGTCAGTTCCTCTAGATCTAGCTCTCTTACATTCCATTCACTAAAAGTTATTGAAAGCTTAGGTAGCTTCTTACGCCTTAAATGAA
>Ga0180301_10002208_pt1 | contig 15285 bp, 12 predicted proteins | sample GuaBasSediGuay16_FD_121797 | JGI IMG/M metagenome (GOLD analysis project Ga0180301, IMG submission 121797) | Subseafloor sediment microbial communities from Guaymas Basin, Gulf of California, Mexico - Guay16, Core 4569-2, 12-15 cm | ecosystem: Environmental > Aquatic > Marine > Hydrothermal...
ACACTCCACCTAGATATCCTAACTTACATCCAGGTATCGAGTTACCTGCGCACAAACTTTATGTTACGGAGGATGCAGAAAAATGTTTAGAAGCAGCAAGGACCGTGATGAATTTCGTGAAAAAATTATTAAAGAATTAAATAGCAAACTTTCAAAAATTAGGGAAATGCTTGACAATTCTGGCAAAAAAGTTAGAATAATAGGTTTAACTGGAAGTTTTGCTCGTGGTGATTGGCATGCAGGAAGTGATATAGACGTTATCATTGTTTGCGATAATGTCTCAGGGCCTCATTGGAGGAGATTAGACTTACCTCCTATAGTCATCAATAATCATGTAGTGGAGTATCACATTTATTCTCCAGAAGAATTTGAAATTCTTTCAAAAGACGCCAGAATGATTGTATACGACTTATTTACCGATGGATTAATTCTCTATGCAGACAAAAAATATCTAGCAAAAGTAAAAAGAATCTTTGACCAAGCTGTAAAGGAATTGAACGTAACAAAAAAGGGTAATTTTCTGATAAGAAACTTAAAGAAACAAAATCTATAACACAATGTTAAAAATAGAAATAAAGTAAAGCCAGTATATATAAGTTAAAGAAAGAGAAAATAAGCTTTAACGGAGGGTATACAAAGTTAATACTCCCAACTTGTTGTTAGTGGAACATCTTCTAACAAAATATTTCTAAAGTGCACACATTTCCTGCGAAATAAACATTTTATTGTCAATTAACACCGTTATTATAAATTCTGTTAATGTTATCTTCCGATATCATAATTTTATGGAAGTCTAATTATGACATGAAGTAAATTCATTTCGCATAATCTTTATAAATGCAGAAATCATTGTAAAATCTCTTAGGGAATATTGTAATAAATGCCATCCCCATATCTGGTAATGTTTGCTTATTAAATTAGGTGGCAGATATTCTATGAGTGGGATGGAGTAGAAAATGAGAACTTACGTTCTATCGAGAATTATACAAGCTTTTATTATGATAATAGTAGCATTTGTGTTTAGCTTCTTCCTTTTTAGAATAGTACCTGGCGACCCGACTTTAGCAATAACCGGGGACCCCAGACTTCCACTTGAGACGAAACGTATGCTCTACAAGATGTTTGGTCTGGACAAACCGCTTCATGAACAATTACTAATATTCATTATAAACGCTTTCAAAGGAAATCTTGGCATATCTTATCAATACAAAATCCCAGTAACACAACTGCTGCTCGAAAGACTCTGGAACACTCTAATATTGCTACTTCCAGCCACACTCCTATCGATATTGATAGGAATCGTAATGGGGATGCTCGCAGGCTGGTTTCGAGGGAAAACTATGGACACAATACTTACATCACTAGCAACACTATTCTGGTCAACACCCTCCTTCTGGGCTGGGATGTTCATGATATATCTATTTGCTGTTCGTTTTCATATTTTCCCCACTGGAGGTATGATGAGCTACGAAGTTTCTTATACCGATTGGTGGAGTAGCATGAGTGACTTTTTGCATCATCTGTTTTTGCCAATGGTAACATACGCCGTTATATATTCTGGGCAGTACGCATTGGTGCTTAGAAACTCTCTAAGTGAAGTCCTCTCCGAAGACTATATACTGTTAGCAGAAGCTAAAGGATGCACAGAATTCCAAATACTTAGAAAACACGCACTAAAAAACGCCTCTCTCCCCTTAGTGACGATGGTTGGAGTTAACCTTGGGCGTTTACTTTTAGGCTCAATAACAATAGAAACCGTATTTACTTGGCCAGGAGTTGGAAGACTTGTCTATGAAGCAGTGTACTATCATGACTATCCAGTTCTGCAAGGGATCTTCGTATTTTTCATTACAGTTACTATCTTGCTTACGGTTATTGTTGACATATTATATACTTACCTAGATCCAAGGGTGAGACTTAGATGACCAGCCCAACTGGTCAAAAAATAGTGTCTCGAATAGATTTGATGAGGTGGAGGATCAAACTGTATAAAAAGGCTTTTGCTAATTTTTGGGATAGTTTCAAGCAGAAAAAGTCAGGCCTTTTAGGTCTTGCAGTTCTTATAATAATGGTTGTGATTTCTGCTTTCCCATCTATTTTTGCACCCTATGATCCAATGGAAGTTGTAGGTCTGCCATTTGAGCCTCCCAGTCTAGCTCATCCCCTAGGAACTGATGACGTAGGTAGGGACATGTTATCGCAATTAATTTATGGAACCAGAACCTCCATAATAATAGGGTTTTTTGCGGCGTTTATATCTTTCTTAATAGGAATTGCCTTAGGAACTCTCTCTGGATTTTATGGAGGAAAACTAGATGATATATTAATGAGAATTACTGAATTCTTCTTGACCATACCGAGTTTCCCTTTAATGTTAGTTATAGCATTTATATTAAAACCAAGCATATGGAATGTAATGTTAGCTATCGCCATAGTTACATGGCCACAACCAGTCAGAGTGATCCGTTCGGAGGTATTTTCTCTAAGGGAAAGACTCTACATAAAAAGAGCTAGAGTCATCGGCAATTCTAATGCAAGAATCTTACTAAAGTACATTTTGCCGAAAGTATTTCCCTTGGGACTTGCTTTGATGATTGTAAATGTGGGTTGGGCAATTCCATCGGAAGCTTTTCTTTCTTGGATTGGGTTAGGTGACCCCACGCACATAAGTTGGGGTATGATACTTTATTACGCTTTTGGAAGGGGCAGTTTCACAGTTGGTGCTTGGTGGCACTTTGTTCCTCCAGGCTTAATGATACTGCTGGTTATTATCGCATTTACAAACTTAGGACGAGCCATGGAAGAAGTATTAAACCCAAAACTTAGAAAGTTTGAAACTCTTTAGTACCAAGTGAATACTTGTGAAATCGTAGTAGAGAAGCGAAATAGAGGTCGAAAACTTTAAAAGTTATTAACGACAATATTTCGGAACTCGGGAGAGCAAATGTTCGGCATAAAAGGAGGACAAATAAAAGTCCTAAGTAGGGATGAGTTAAGAGACATACATTATGCGACACTTGAAGTACTCTATCAAACCGGCGTAATAATACATTCAAGTGACGCCTTAAAAGTATTGGAAGATGCAGGAGCGGAGGTTGACTTCAAAAACCAACGAGCAAGAATACCTCCTCATCTCGTTGAGGAAGCATTAAAGAAAACTCCACGATGTTTTAGAATACGTGGAAGAAATCCCAAAAAATATTGTAAATTCGAGGGGGATAGAGTATATTTTTCCATTGCTGGAAATGCAACCCATGTGTTAGATCTCGACGGGAAAAGAAGACCAGCAAAAATTGAAGACTATGAAAACTTCATTAAACTTAGTGATGCATTAGAAAACATAGACGTATCAGGCGCTGGCATAGGTCCACTCTATGAACAAATAAACCTACCAGAAGCTGTGCAAGCAGCATGGCGTTACTATTGGAGCATAAAAAACACAGATAAACCAGCAAAACTAGGAGTTGGTCGACACAAGCAAATAGCACTTGATAATCTCAGAATGAGTTGCGCAGTAGTGGGGGATTTAAAAAGACTTCGTCGAACTCCACTCGGTTGGTGTCATGTAAATCCAACAAGTCCCTTAATCTTATCTAAAGAATTGATAGAAGCTGCTCTTGTTTTTGCTAGAAATGGTCTTCCAATACATTTTGGTAGTGAAGTCTTAGCAAGCGCTACTGGACCTGCAACACTGGCTGGTGTCTTGGTTCAACAAAATGCCGAAAATATAAGTGGTATTGTGGTTGTACAGATGGCAGCTGACCCTAAACATAGGCCACCTATACTTTATGGATGTGTTTCTGGAATTTTAGATCAGAGAACAGGTATACCTGCTTTAGGATCTCCAGAGGCAGCCCTGCTTAACGCGGCTTCAGTGCAACTTGCTAAGTACTATGGATTGCCATCTAGAGCAACCGGTGGATACACAGAATCAAAGATCCCCGACATACAAGCTGGCTACGAAAGCATGATGACACTTATGATGGCAGCTATGGCTGGAGCAAATTTCATTTATGCAAGTGGCGGTATCGAACCAGGTGTAGCGACCATAAGTTACGAAAAATATGTGTTAGATAACGACATGATCGGGATGATTAAAAGAATAATGAAGGGAATTGAGATTACGGATGAAACACTGGCTGTTGATGTGATAGATGAAATTGGACCTGGAAAACACTTTCTAGCACACAAACATACCAGGAAGTGGATTAGAAAAGAATTTTACTTCCCTTCGACTTTGGATAGGAAAAATTACGATAGATGGATAAGAGAAGGCGCAAAGGAAGCACGAACACTGGCCAAGGAAAGAGCGATCAAAATTCTTAGAGAACATGAACCAGAACCCCTCGACAAAGATCTGGAAAAAGAATTATTGAATATAATAAAAGATATCGAAAAAAGAGAGAAGGGAGGTTGAAATCTTGAGTATAAGAAGCGAAATTAAGGAGCTCGCTGATGCAGTAGTGGCCGGAGATGTTGAAAAAAGCGAACTAATAGCGAAGAAATGTGTAGAACTTAAATTGAATCACTTAGAAGTTATTAATAAAGGAATAATTGAACCGTTAAGGGAAATAGGTGACAAGTTCGGTCGAGGAGAGATATTTCTTTCAGAATTGATAATGAGTGCTGAAGCTGCCAAAGCTGCAATGGAAGTGATCGTACCTGAAATAAGGAAGGGAGAAAAGAAAGTTGGTTATCTAGGTCGCGTAGTTATCGGAACAGTGGCGGGGGATATTCATGATATTGGGAAAAACATAGTAGCTGCACTCCTAACGGCTGAAGGTTTTGAAGTTATAGACTTAGGAGTTGACGTCCCTACTGAGAAGTTTATAGATAAAGTAAGAGAACTTAAGCCCGATATTTTAGGGCTTTCAGCTCTACTAACCACTACCATGCCAGTTCAACGAGAAGTCATTGAAGCCCTTAAAAAAGCAGGATTGAGAGATTCCGTCAAAGTGATGGTTGGAGGAGCTCCAGTTACCGCTGAATGGGCGCAAGAAATTGGCGCTGATGCATACGGTGCTGATGCACTAGACGCTGTAAAAAAGGCAAAACAACTTCTAGGCAAATGAATAAAATATTTTTTCAACTATACAATAATATTTTCTTCCAATTTTTATTCTTAATTTTTACCTCAATGTTACTTGGTAGTTTTTGGGTCATTGATATAAAAGACACTTCACATAGTGGTTTTTCTTAATTTTTACTAATTGAGGCTCCTCTTTAGCGCATTTATCAAAAGCTTCAGGACATCTCGGATGAAATCTACAACCAGAAGGCAAATTTATAGGATTAGGTATTTCCCCTTTTAATATTATTTTCTTGTCTCCTCTTTTACCCCTAAGCGATGGAACAACCGATATTAATGCTCTAGTATATGGATGCAATGGATCGCCAATTACTTCGTTTGCTTCTCCCAATTCAACTATTTGCCCAAGATACATAACTGCAATTCTAGTCGAAACACATCTGGCCAACGCCAAATTGTGCAAAATAAAAATATAAGTTAACTTAAGACTTTCCTTGAGATCCATCATTAAATTTATAATGCTCCCACGAAGTGATGCATCAAGCATTGACACAGGTTCATCAGCCACCAATAGTTCAGGTTGTAATACGAGAGTGGATGCAATGGCTATTCTCTGCCTTTGTCCACCACTTAACTGATGCGGATATCTTCCCAAGAAGTCTTCTGGAGGAGTTATTCCAACTTGCTCTAAAGCCTTAGAAACCATTTCAATCTTGTCAGCCGGAGATTCAGCCAATTTATGTATGTCGATTCCTTCACCAACTATGTCAAGCACAGTCATATGAGGTGGCAAGGCTTCAAAAGGGTCTTGAAAAATCATTTGTATTTTTCTTCTTATAGTTTTAGCAGTTTTCTTATCAGTATTATGTATGTCAATTCCCTTAAACAGTATTCTCCCCTTTGTAGGTTTATAAACACCTACAATTGTTAAACCCAGCGTGCTTTTCCCTGCTCCGGATTCTCCAACGATACTTAGGACATCTCCTTTCCTTACATCAAAACTAACACCATCAACAGCGTGAACATATTTTCTTCTTCTAAATAGAGAGAATGATCTACCTACTGGAAACCATACACTTAGGTTATCTACCTGAAGAAGAGAATTTCCTCTATTACTCATTCCCTATCCCTCGCTACAAGATGGCAAGCTACAAAATGATCTTTATTCACTTTCACCAAAGGAGGAACTTCTTTGTCACAAAGTTCTAATCTTTTTGAACAACGTGGATGAAACCTACATCCAGATGGAGGATTAATTAGGTTCGGTGGTAAGCCTGGAATTGAACTAAGTGATGTCGCGGGACCATCTATCGACGGCACCGCTTCCAAAAGCCCAACAGTATAGGGATGTTTAGGAGAATTAACAACATCTTTCAATTCGCCGTACTCAACTATCTTACCTGCATACATGATTGCTATTTTGTCGCAAAGTTCCCCAACAACATGAATATCATGTGTAATAAAAATTAGGGAGTTTTTTATTTTCCTCCGAATATTTTTAAGCAATTCAATTAACTGTGCTTGTACCATAACATCTAGGGCTGTAAAAGGCTCATCGGCAATGATTAACTTTGGCTCTAAAGCTATAGCCATGGCAATACAAACTCTTTGTTTTTGTCCTCCACTTAGTTGATGTGGATAGTCTTTCCCCTTGGAGGATGGAATACCTACAGTCTCTAGAAGGTCTCTGGCTTTTCTTACTGCTTCTTCTTTCGTTGTAACTTCGTGAATCAATATAACCTCAGCTATTTGATCCTCTATTCGCATCACAGGGTTCAACATATTCATTGAGCCTTGAAATACTATGGATATTTCTTTAAATCGAATTTTCCTTAAAATATCGTCATCGACTTTTGTTAAGTCTATTTTTCCATCAAAAACAATGCTACCACTAACTATTTTAGCATTTGGGGGAAGCAACCGTATTACTGTGTGTGCTACAGTTGATTTACCACAACCAGATTCACCAACAATTGCAAGAGATTCATTGGTTGAAACCTCGAAACTTACGTGATCAACAGCCCTAACTACACCTTTTCTCGTGTAATAATATGTGGAAAGATCATTAACCCTTAATAAAGGGGTGTTTGTCATTGTGCCTCACATAACCTATTTACTGAGGCAAAACTTTCGATTTCTACTCTGAAGTAATTCTAATGAACTAACTAACTTATAAATTTAAAGTTACTACTATACCCGTCCAATAATTTTACGGCTCAGATATATTCAAGCCAAAAATTTTATTAATAACTATAATAAAAGTAGAAATTAAAGAAAGTATGGTGGGAGAGTGGTTGGCAGCCAAAAGGATAGTACTTGTTATAGTACTATCAATACTATTGCTTGCACTGCCAACCACGCAGATAGTTTTTGAAAGTACAGCCCAAGAAGAGAAAATAGTTTTCGTATATGGCACAACTGGAGCTGTAAACTTTAATCCACTCACCGGTATGAGTTATCTAATGTATAGAGGCATCCTCTGGACAACACTCTACATCTACAACGAAACTTGGGGAATTGAACCTTGGGCAGCCGAATATGCAAGAAGAATAGACAACCTAACGTGGGAAATAAAGTTAAGAGATGATCTTTACTGGCATGATGGAGAACCCGTAACTGCCGAAGATTACAAATTTACGTGGGATTTACTATTAAAATACCCGACAGCCCAAACAAGATTCCTAAAAGCTGTAGAAAATATCACGGTAGTAAGCGAGAAAGTCTTTAGAGTCCGTGTAAAATATCCAGCAGGCGGATATGCGCCTTTCCTAACTGGAGTCTGTGTGCCAGTTCCAAAACACATATGGGAAGAAAAAGGTCTAACCAATGAAAGTGTCCTTGCTTATGATAACATCCCACCAATAGGAATGGGACCATTCAAATTCGTTGAATACAAGCCAGGCGAATACATAAAATTTGAAGCCTTCGACAAATTCTTTGCCGGAAGACCAAAAATAGACATTCTAATAGTGAAATTGTTCGAATCAACAGAGTCAATGATTGCAGCTCTAAAAGCTGGAGAAGTAGACGCTGTAGATGGAGTACCACCTACGGCAGCATTGAAATTAACAGCAGATCCAAATATTCGTGTGCACACATCCACAACTCCAGGCTATAGAAGCATATACATAAATCAATATCCTCAACCAAAAGCAGGTCATCCAGCACTTGACAACCTAACTGTAAGGACAGCAATAGCAATGTGCATAGATAAAGAAGCAATAAACGACCTCATACATCCTAACTTCGAAATAGGCTATACGCCCATAAACCCCAAATGGCCAGAATTTAACAGCAAAGTAAAAGATCTATGGCCCAAATTCAACACAACAGCAGCAGCAGAACTACTTGAATCAGCAGGCTATAAAGACACCGATGGTGATGGAATAAGAGAAGATCCACAAAGCGGTAAACCGCTAAAATTCAGAATGGTTGTTTACTTAGGTCTTGCAGAAGAAATGCGATCCGCCGAACTCATACGTGAATGGTTCAGAGAAGCTGGAATGGATCTCGAAATAAAGGGAATGGAAGCAGGAGTATGGAGTATGGTAGTAAGTGACCCACACGACTACGACTTCGTACTCTGGGCTTGGACCGTTCACGATCCAATAAGTTGCTGGTACCCATACACAAGTGATGCAATAGAGGCTGGATGGAGCAGTAGCGGATACCACAGCTCTGAGTTTGATCAACTATATCAATCACTTCTTGAAGCTACTGATTACGATGAGTATATAGCTGCGCAACACGCCCTACAGGAACACTTCGTAAAAAACATCGTAGAAATAGTGCTTTATCACGGTGCAAATAGCGGAGCATGGCGAGCCGAGTGGGAAGGTGTGATACCAGAACCAGTACACTTCGGATGGTATGGATACAATGCAAAGGCATTCCTCTACATTCACCCAGCAGAAGAGGAAGTCCCATCGCCAGGCGCGTTCCCAATGTGGGTATGGGGCGTAGTAGCGGCATCAGTGGTGATTACGGTAATCGTTATAGTAGCTGCTGCTTGGATAATAAAGAAAAAGAAGTAAAGCGGTAACAAATCCAATTTTTATTTTTTATTATAGTGGTATATTGATGTAGTTAAAGCAAAATATTCCGTACGTTTAATTTTATCAAATTCCTGAATTGAAAGTTTGACATGATGCAATCACATGTTAAACTCTTACATGCTAGCCCTGGGGTTGTGAAAATGGAGATGTTAAAACAAGTATCTGAGTACGTGGACAAGAATAGGGAGTGGATCATTGGAGTCCTTCAAAATTTGGTTAGAATACCAAGTGTTGTCGGGGAGGAGCAAAAAATAGGTGAATACATAGAGAAGGTTTTAAATGAGATAGGAGTCCATGTTGAGAGGCAAAATGTGGAAAAAGATAGATTTAATGTTATTGCAAGACTTAAAAAACCATCTACAGGTAAAACTCTACTTTTCTGCGGCCATATGGATACTGTGCCGCTTTCGGAAGGATGGACTATTGATCCGTTTGGAGGGAAGATCATTGATGGAAAGCTCTATGGTTTGGGTGCTTCTGATATGAAAGGCGGTTTAGCGGCAATGATAGCAACCTTAAAAACACTAAACGACTTATCGATAGAACCTAATGGTAATGTACTTTTTGTATCCGTTGTAGATGAAGAAGCTTATTCTAAGGGGATTTTAAAATTTTTAGAGAAAAACATAAGGGCAGATATGGCTGTTTTAGGAGAACCACATTTTTATGAAACTCTTCTGGGATACAAAGGTAAGATGCTGGTTGAACTTGTAGTTAAGGGAAGAGCTTCGCATGGATCGACACCAGAACACGGTATAAACGCTATCAATGATGCAGCAAAAATAATAACGTCTCTTGATCAACTTAACTTCTTAAGACACGAAAAGCTTGGTCAAGGAAGTTTATGTGTTCTTAAAATCGAGGGTGGTTATAAAAAGTATTCCCTTACAACCCCTGAAAAAGCTACAATAATTATAAGTAGACATACAGTTCCAGGTGAGACTAAAGAAAAAGTAATAAACGATTTTAAACAGCTGATAAATCTAATAAATATACGGTCACAAGTTGAAATTAAAATTAAACCTCCATTCTATTCACCATACGTATTATCGGAGGAAGAGGAAATAGTAAAAGCATTAATGCGAATATATCTTAAAGTAACTGGGAGAGAGTTAAAAATCGATTATGGAACAAGTGTTTCTGATGCAAATCACTTAGTTGTTAAAGGTGGGATTCCAACCGTTGTCTTCGGTCCTTCTGGTGGAAATCAGCACGCTCCTAATGAATACGTTCTAGTTGACCAAGTATTAACGGTTTCAAAAATATATACAATGTTAGCGATTGAACTGTTGAGTTAATTTAAACTCTAAACTGGACATATGGAGTCTTTAATTATTTTCAATGCTACGTTTGGAGTTACTGTTGATAATAAACCCATGGCCCATAAGACATATTTTTTATCTACCATTAACGTAGCGTTTCTGGGCTTAAGGAGGAAGGGATTAGACTCGTCAAACAAAGCCTTTTCCAATATTCGACGCGGATTCTTACTATAAACGATGGGCCCACCACTTCCAATCACATATTTTACCTCTGTTAAGTCTTTACCTATTTGAATGAAAAACTTCCCAGCAGGTGAAAAGACCTCCCTTATCGATCCGACATGCCTTTCAACAGCGATTTCTATAGCAGTTTTTGCTAAAGCTGCATCAATAGCATATTCCACTGGCGAACTGGGAAGGATTCCAACATTTTTTGAAAGCTCTTTTACAATCTTATCTAGGTCGATATTTACATCGGTTTTACCTAGCTCTGACATAAAATTCTCCATAACCTTCTTTCTACCTGCAGCGGATAAAAGAGCTTCAGCACTAACACGTACACCAAGATCCCCTTCGACAGTCCTCTTGGCATAAGGTTCTTTTAAACCTTTCCAGATAGTTCTATGCTGTGTAGGTTTTCCCTCCGCAATAGAGTAAACGTTTGTTGTCGCTCCGCCAATCTCAATCACCAATATTTCTCCGAGTCCTTCTTCCTCCTCAGTTCCCTCAGCTAAAAGTTTTGCAGCCTTTAAAGTCGCTGCTGGCGTCGGCATTAAAATGTCAACAAGTTCCTTAGCCTTACCTAATCCTTTTGCCTCAACAATTCTTTCCATAAACACCTCGCGAATTACTTCCTTTGCAGGTTCTATATTTAACTCTCCTAATTCGGGCATTACGTTTTCCGTTACTCTTACATCTTTGCCTCCAGCTCTTAATATTCTCTCTACCTCATCGGAAGCCTCCTTATTTCCAGCTACGATAATAGGTACATTTAATTTCGATTTAGCCAAAATCTTGGCGTTATGTAAAATCGTTTTCCTATCCCCGCCATCAGTACCACCAGCAAGTAAAATTATATCTGGTGAATATTGCTCGATTTCCTCTAACTCGTGCAAAGTTAGTTCGTATGAGTATACTTTTAGCACTTTAGCTCCAGCTCCCAGAGCAGCTCTTTTGGCTGCTTCAGCGGTAAGCTCGGGAACCAAGCCTATAGCAATCATTTTTAAGCCGCCAGCAGCGCTACTGCAAGCGAATTTATATTTGAATTTTCCTTCCGAAAGAGAGTTAACTGAGAGATTTAGTTGATTTAACGCGTTTTCGAGTCCTATCATTACATCTGTATTTACAGTTGAGACAGCTTTGGATCTAGCTACTACTTTTGCGTTCAGTAGATCTACGATCATAACCTTGGTGAAAGTACTTCCAAAATCGATCAGACAAGCCTTCAACTAATCACCACCTATGATTAGGAACGTAAATAGTCGGGGTAAGATCATAATTTTTAATGTAATTTAATGTCTTAAAATTTTTATCCTTACCAGCACCGTAAAACTCATTGGTGAGTAGATCATACTCTATTAAGGCGAATAGAAAAATTTAAATAGTTTTTACGAGAGATTATCAAAAATGAGGGGTTAATATGAATGGAAAAAGGAAAAAAGTTGTTTTAGCTGGTGCACTCGGGGAGGACGTACACGTTGCTGGTATTTTCAACTTTTTAACGCTTGCTGAGAAATATGGCGGCTATAAAACAATTTTCCTTGGTCCTGCAGTTTCTGTAAAGGAATTCGTAGGAGCAATTAAAGAAACAGATCCAGACCTAATAGGAGTTAGCTATAGGTTACAGCCAGAAGCAGGAAAGTATCATCTTGAAAATCTTAAAAAAGCTCTTGAAGAAGCGGGACTTCTAAACAAGAGGTATGTTTTTGGTGGTACACCGCCAGTTGCAAAGATAGCAAAGGAGTTAGGCATATTTGAGAAAGTTTTTGATGGAACCGAGCCAAGAGAAGAAGTTATAACGTACCTGAAAGGTGAACGTCCCGGCAAAGTTGGTAAAGAAGCATATCCAGATAATACAGTTGACAGAATAAAATGGAAAAAACCCTTCCCTATAATAAGACAACACCTTGGACTATCTACGGTTGAAGAGACAATTGAAGCAGCTCGTAAAGTTGCAGAAGCTAAAGTAATTGACGTTATTTCAATAGCACCTGACCAAGATTTTCAAGAAAACTTTTTCCACCCAGAAAGACAAGACCCAGGGAGAAAAGGGGCAGGAGGAGTACCAATACGTTCACCTGATGAACTTAGAGCCATATATGAAGCAACCAGATGCGGAAACTACCCTCTACTCAGATGCTACCAAGGGACAAATGACTTATTTAAGATGGCAGAAATGCTGGTTGAAACTATTCACAATGCTTGGGCTGCAATACCGCTCTTTTGGTTTAGTCGATTAGACAAACGGGGTCCCTTAGATTTGGAGGAAGCTATCAGACAGCATCAAGAGTTAATGAAATGGCATGCAGAGAGAAATATACCAGTAGAATTAAATGAACCGCATCATTTCGAACTTCGTTGCGCATCTGATACAGTAGCGGTAGCTGATGAATTTTTAAGCGCCTATAATGCTAAAAAAATGGGAGTAAAATATTACATCCGTACGCATATGTTTAACCTTCCGCCAGGAGAATCATTTCTCATGGATCTAGCAAAACAATTAGCAAAAATCAAGATAACTGAAAGCCTGGTGGATGAAAACTTCATTATCTTCACACAGACAAGAACAGGTCTTCTAAGTTATCCAGCCGACCTTGACCGTGCAAAAGGTCAAATGGCATCATCTGTGATGTTACAAATGGCGTTAAAACCAGATATAGTGCACATGGTTGCCTACTGTGAACCAGATCACGCAGCTACTGCAGAAGACATTATTGAGAGTGCGAAAATAATAGAACAAGTGATTTGGAACTGCATTCAGGGTATGCCAGATATGACCTTGGATCCAAGAGTTCAAAAAAGATGCAATGAACTTGTTCGTGAAGCTAAGGTCTTACTGAATGCAATTAAACAAATTGCTGATGAAGATGTAGAAGATCCATGGACTGATCCAGAAACACTTGGAAGAGCGGTAAGAATAGGCCTCTTAGACGCGCCCCACCTCAAAGGCAGTGAATGCGCAAAAGGTGAAATGAAAACACGTATAATTAATGGAGCCTGTTACGCAGTTGACCCAGAAACAGGAAAACCGCTATCAGAGAAGGAAAGAGTGGAAAGAATATTAAAAGAATATCTTAAACAATAATTTCACATTTAAGAGACAGAGGAGAGACGTATGAACTCTAAAAGTTTTCCAAAATTTGCCGTTTTAGGGGCTGGGCACGGCGGAAAAACTATGGCTGCACATCTAGGCCTCATGGGGTTCAGCGTAAATCTATACAACTATAAAGATGTAGAAGAGGAATATTTAATAAATCTTGATAAAATAAGAGAAAAAGGCGGAATTGAACTTGAAGGAATTATAAATGGCTTTGGAAGAATAAACATTGCTTCTTCGAACATAAAAGATGTAATTGAAGACGTAAATGTAATCATGGTGGTTGTACCAGCCTTTGCACACAAGTACATAGCTAAAACATGTGCGCCCCATTTACAAGATAATCAAATAATTGTCTTGAACCCTGGTCGTACGGGCGGAGCTCTTGAATTCAAAAAAGTTCTTGAAGAAGAAGGAGTTACTGCTAAGGTTAAAGTGGCAGAAGCCCAGACTCTTATTTACACCTGTCGAAGTGTAAATTACACTCGTGTGAAAGTGTTTAGCGTTAAAAAGAGCGTTCCCATAGCAGGTCTACCCGCAACTGAAACTAAAAATGTATTAAAAGTAATCAGCGAAGCCTATCCTCAGTTTGTACCCGCCAGTAGCGTACTAGAAACAAGCTTGAATAACATAGGCGCAGTTTTCCATCCAGCTTTGACTCTCCTAAATTCAGCACGTATAGAGATGACAAAAGGGGATTTTGAATTCTACATCGATGGAGCTTCGCCCCATGTTTGTAAAGTATTAGAAGCTGTGGATGAGGAACGAATAAGAATAGCAAAGGCTCTAGATGTTAACGTTACAACATTAAAAAAGTGGCTAAAAACAACCTATGGCGTTGAAGGTAAAAGTCTCTTTGAAGCCTTACAAAATAACACGGCATATAAAGGGATAAAAGCTCCATCCACCCTCAAACATAGATACATCTTTGAGGATGTTCCTACTGGTTTAGTTCCTATATCCTCCCTAGGTAGCATGCTGGACATTTCAACTCCGACGATTGATGCATTAATAAATCTAGCTTGTGCTATGTTTGGAGTAAACTTTTGGGAACAAGGAAGAACAGTAGAAAAGCTAGGATTAGCTGGACTATCTATCGAAGAAATCAAAAAATTAGTTCTAGGGCAAGAAGTAAAGTAAACGTTATTCTGACAGAATTCCATAAGTAGAGCAGAAAATTTGCCATAAACAACAGTACTATAATCTATTTATAATCTTAGCTCACCTTCAAAATACCTCTCTATTTCTAACACGCTGAGAATCATATTTTCACGCATACTTATCAAGAAAATATAGTTTAAAGGCGCAGTGCACTTTTAAGCCTCTAAGGACAGCCATAATTACTTAAAACTATAAAAATAGTTTAGTTAGAAAGTCTAACTAATTACAGTCTAAAGTTATGAGAATGAAGCTTTTGAGACTTTAATAAATGATAAATCTTACACTGTTGTTTGAATTTTATTCTTTTTCTAGTTCCTTTAGGCGTTTTTCTATTTCCTTAAGTTGTTGTGTTAGAAATTCTTTCTGTTCCTTTAGCATTGCTATTTCATCTTCTTTGCTCATTGCTGGAAAACCCATTGGCATCGGTGGCATCATTGCACTCGGATAAGGTTGTTGTTGTGG
>Ga0180301_10002209_pt1 | contig 15283 bp, 13 predicted proteins | sample GuaBasSediGuay16_FD_121797 | JGI IMG/M metagenome (GOLD analysis project Ga0180301, IMG submission 121797) | Subseafloor sediment microbial communities from Guaymas Basin, Gulf of California, Mexico - Guay16, Core 4569-2, 12-15 cm | ecosystem: Environmental > Aquatic > Marine > Hydrothermal...
CGCTTCTTACACCGACAATTTTCCTATAGCTTACTCCATTAAACGATGTTAGAATTGCCGTTTGCATGTAAATGCTTGTTGGAAGAGTTGAAGCTACAGCTAAACCATAAACTAACGTTAGCAGTAACTTATTACCCAGCATGAAAGGTATTGTAAACCACAACATCCTTTCCATCGTATGAGCAATTAGTAGTCTAGGTTTTGTAATAGCTTTAGAACCGTATCTATAAAGTAGGAACCCAAGTAGTAGAGAGAATAGTCCAGCAAAAACGTTTATTGACAAAATGTCTTCTAATCTGTATCCGTTAGCTACTAGAAATATTGGAGTAATACTCCTAGTTACTGCAATATAGAATCCAGCAATAAGAGCCTCAGTGGAGAATGAAAGAAAAGTAAACTTGCTAACCCTAAACCCTAGGGAACCTACTCTACTCCGCTTAAACAATATTCTTCTTTCCAACATTATTTAGACGCTTACCACGCACATACACTATTTTCGAACCTTACCCCCACCCCATAAATAGTGGGGTATTTAAACCTTACCTATAGTGTTAACAAGGGAGAGTTGTTGTAGAGAGTTAAGCTAATCATTTAGTGGCAGTTTCATTTTAAGACTTTAATTTAATACTTATGAGAAACACCATTTTTAATAAAAATTCTTATTAATTACATTATTAAACATAAGGCTAATATTGACGAATATGCTTGGACTGAGGCTATCATAAAAGTTTGAGTTTAAAATGGGTTTAGCTTTTGTTTCTTCTCTTGATTAATTGTTGATATGAACATTGCGGCTAGAATTAATGTTGCTCCTAAAGCTTGTTCAGCATTAAATGTTTCAGCCAATAGTACATGTGCGAAAAGTGCTGCAAAAACTGGTTCTAATAGGAAAATTATTGCTGCTACAGCAGGATTAACGAAGCGTTGCCCATAAACTTGAAGCGAAAACGCTAAGACACTACAGAAAAACGCCAAGTACAATAGTAGCCCTATTACGTTTAAGCTTATTGCTAAAACGTTTTCGCTTAACAAACTCGGTATTGCAAAAACGAGTGCAGGTATCATTTCGAAGAATGTAAAAGCAAATGGGTTACTGCTACTGTACCTATCGATAATTATTATTTGAGCTGCCCACATTATTGCACCTAGGAGAACTAGGAAATCACCTATGTTAAATCCTGTTGATGGAACAGTTAACATGTAGAGACCCACTATTGATAGTGTAAGTGAGAGAGCAAGTTTCCAACTATAGTCCCTTAGAATGAAAGCTACATAGGTATGTACGAATACAACATTTAAACCCGTAATGAAGGCTGAGTTCGAAGCCGTAGTATAGCTAGTACCCCAGCCTTGAAGCCAGAGTCCTAGCGCATAAGTAATCCCCGCGATAAGTCCTCCCTTAACTGTTTTCCCGTTCAGTTTCCCTATGCTGCGGATATGTAGCACATATGGAAGTAAGATCAGTAAGGCTAATGAGCTTCTAATCCATGTGTAAGTGTATCCGGAAATTTCCGACATTACAAGCTTTATTACTGGAAACGATGAACCCCACAGTAACGTTGTTAGCAATAATGCTGAAGCACCATAGAATTTTCTCTTCATACCTTACCTTCCCTAATCGCATCTTAGATGTTTGGCTATTGAGGAACTGTAGAGATAGGGTTATAAGGAATTTATAGACTTTACTATTTAGATTCATTAGAGGTAAAATCTATTGGCATATGCAAACATGGTATTCGACTTACTTATTGCTGGATTTCTACAGGGTATTCTTGAATGGCTTCCTGTAAGTAGTAGTGGTCAAGTTATGGTTTTTCTAGCTAAAATTTCTTCAATGGATTTAACCGTAGCTTATTCCTTTACCCTCTTCCTTCACTTAGGAACAGTTCTATCAGCTACTGTTTTCTTCAGTAAGAAAATAATTAATGAATTGAGGGCATCACTTTTCCTATTAAAATTCTGGATTTACGTTACCTTAGTAAGCGTCGTAGTAGGCTATCCAATTTATTATTTCTACACAAAAATAATTGGGCAGCTAAGTCTAGATGTTGTTTCGCTAAGTATAGGTTTTTTACTTATACTTACAGGCTTCATAGCCTTTAAGGTGGGAAGGAGAACTGCTAGTAAAAAGAATGTTACATTAAGGGATATGGTATTTCTCGGATTAGCTCAAGGTGTTTCAGTTATTCCCGGTATTTCTAGGAGCGGGGTAACAATAGCCTTACTTCTATGGTTAGGGTTTAAGCCCGAAAGAGCTGTAGAACTTAGTTTTCTAGCTTCTATTCCGGTAATAATTCTTGCAGGAATTTATGCTTCATTAGAAACTCAAATCAACATTATCGGTATGGTGGGATTGTTATCATCGTTTATTTCAGGTCTTATTTCGATAAGTGTAATGGTTTCTTTGGCGAAGAAGCTTCCAATACACTATTTTATGTTGACTATAGGAGCACTTATGGTGTTAATAATTGGTGTTTCTCTGATTTTCTAATCATATCCTCCTGTAAGTTCCCTTCTTTTCTCCCTAATTCTCTCCTTAATCACTGCTTCCTCATGTTCCCTATCTCCTATGGGTCCTCTGAGCCTTTTTGGCAGGTTAAGTAGTGTGTCTTCAGGTCCATAACATACCATAGTATCTCCAGGAATCACTACTGTGTCTCCACGCGGAGCTCCTATGAATCTTTCTTCGCCATTAACCTTCCTATATATTGCTAGCACTAGTATTCCTTCCTCACTAAGCTTTAGGTCTCTTAGCCTCCTATTCGCTAACCAGCTTCCCTCCTTAACTTTAATCATTGATATCGTGTAGCCCTTACTTAGCCCTAGCAATTGCTCGTAATCGTAGACTTTTATTTGAGTAAACCTTTCAAGAGCCTTCTCTATAACCCAGCTTAGTCCCCTATCTACAAGCTTAGATTTACCAAAAAACAGTAATACTAGAAGCCCTATTCCAAGCCAGAATGCTCTTTCAACAGATTCTGCTGGCGTTGCTCCAACAAATGTTAGTACAAGAGTTGCCATAGCTGATGTGAGCCCAGCGCTCCCTAAAAGCATAAGTATCCTTATTATTCTCCTCCTTACCGGGTGGGAGACAACATATTCTGATTCAGAAGTTGTAAAGCCAACGCCTGAAAACGCGGATTGCGCTTGGAAAGCTGCGACATCTCTTGAAAGACCTGTCATTTTCAAAGCTACAGTACCTATTCTGACAACAACTATTGAAAATAGGACTACAAGTAGAAAGGTTATTAGCGCAGTCATGTTGTTCTAAACACCCTCGCACCCAGCTTTTCGAATTGTGAATCTACATTGAGGAGGGTTAAAAATATTTAGTAAGAAATCCACCAGCGATTGAACAGTATGAGCTCAGACCTGGCCACTTCGATCATGCATCTCCAAAGGGTGCGTCTTCATCATAGCTTCAGTAGATACTGTTCAGCGTCTACCTTTAGACTTTACCTCTTTAAGCTTTTTAAGGAACTTAATGAGCCTTATACTTTCAATCCACAGTATGAACGATGCTATGAAGCCTGTTGCTAATGCGAAAAAATCTTTCCCTCCGAAAACAATGTAGAGTAGGGTTATTGTGGTGAAGAAAACAGCGTATGGTACGAGTCTAGGTATGAGTGTTCCGTAAACTGAAACGTAAGCGTAAAGAATAGGTGGTTTAGAAGAGTCTTTAGCTAAATATAGTCCATCATGTGTTTTCTCGACAAGTCCTAATTCAACAAGCTTATCTAAATGGTACTTAGCTGTTGATGGGCTTTTAAAACCTATTTTCCTCTGAACCTCTCTTACACCGAGAGCATTACCCTCCTCAAGAAGCAAAAGGTAAACTTTCAAAGTTGATGAGCCTATGTCCTTAAGCTCCCTACTCAATAGTTCTTCACCGGCCTATGTCTAAGCTATATCTACATAGGCACTAGTAGTTTAAACTATTCTTCTAACAACAAACCAGGCAACAACAGATAATAGGGCTCCGACAATAAATATTGTAGCTACTTTCATAAGTGGAGAAGATGTTTCTTTAGAAGCCCCGTATTCTACATGCTCAGTTTTTGATGAGAGCATTCTAAAGGGTGCGGGTACCGGTGTAGGTTTAGTTGTTGCAGGAGGGACTACTGTGGTTAAGGGCTTAGGTGTAGCAGTTGGAGTAACTGTTACTGTAGTTTCTGGCGGCATACGTTCGTATGATGCCGGAATTAATGTAAATAGTGATGTCGATGGCGCGCATTTTAAAAGCATAGGGCTTCCTGTTTCATAATAGGGTATCCATGAACCGTTATAGTAAACTACTCTTGAATTCCAACCAGCTAATCCTGGCTTAGCTATTTTAGAGATTTCCTCGACATCGCTCATGTCTAAGCCTTCAATTACGTTGTTACCAATAAGTTCTTTTAACTCCCCCTTTACTATGGTGCTCCACTCTATACTTTTAAGATCCACTATTGGAACACTTATTTCGCTTAAACTTAACATCTCAATGTTTTCCTCACTAACCTTTAATTTATGAACAATATAGTCCAGAACTTTCCCTTCAAATTCCAATAGGGAACCTCTGTAGTTGAATGCTATAGCGACGATATTTACTCCGCCATTTATTTTTGAGAAGACATATGTTACGCCATCCTCAGTTACTGTATGAACGGTTATTGCTGTTGAAGCATTTTTCACATAAAATACTCCTAGGTATCCTCTTGCAGGTAAATATTCGTTCTTTAACTGAAATCTTAACGATAAAGCTTTACCGAATCCAAGCCTCAATTCATCTAGACTAACTAAGCTTACAATAACATTTACTCTTGAATCAACACTTTGCTTAATATAGACATTATCCGATCTTTTATAGCCTACCCTAATGAGGTTTTCGATGTTGAACCTCACTCCAGGCTTATTCAAAACGACTTCGTAAGAGTATTGGTCGAGCTGATTATAGCATGCTGAAATAATATAGGCTAAACCTAACATCAATGTAAACATCGCTATTATAAGTACTGCAATGAGCTTAAGCTTCCCCATTAAAGCATACCTCATAATGTTCTAGAGTAGCTATTAAGTATAAATCTAAACTTTCGAACACTATGTTCTAACAATTGAAAGTACTTTATCAAGCATTTTAGCTCCACTCCCGGTCAAAATAATAACGACATTTTCCCCTTTCTCAACAACTTTCTCGCTTATCGCCTTCTTCAATGCGGCATAAACCACAGCTGATGTTGGCTCAACAAGAAAGCCCATGCTCCACAGTTTCTTCAAACCTTCAGTAACTTCCTCGTCTGTAACATGGTAGCATGTGCCTTTAGTTTCTCTTACAGCTAAAACCATTTCCCCTATTCTTGGAGGTTCAACTATTCTTAACCCGTCAGCAAGCTTTGACTTTTCAGCGCCCATACCATAACCTAGTTCATAGCATAATCTAGCATATCCTGAAGCTTGAACAGCAATTAGTTTAGGTATATTGCTGATTTCACCCATTGTTTTAAGCTCCATTATGCCCTTAAATATTCCAAGAAGAAGGCTACCGCTACTCGTAGGTACGATTATGGAATCTACTTTATCCATACCTAATTGTTCATGTATTTCATAAGCTAAAGTTTTAACGCCCTCTATGAAGAACGGATTCCACCAATGCCCGACATATGCTCCCCTGCTGCGGTGCTCAAAATCAATAGCCGCCCTATTAACTTCCTCTCTTGAACCTTGAACTTCATGTAACCTAGCATTTAATGACTTAAGGAGGGCTTTTTTACCCGAGGGAGCATCTGAAGGTATGAAAATGTTTGCTTCAATATTGTAAAGTAATGAGTATAGTGAGAAGGCTACACCCGCGTTTCCTGAAGAATCCTCAATAATTCTTTTAATCCTAAGCTCTTTTGCTTTCGCTATAGAAACCAATGCTCCCCGGTCTTTGAATGAACCTGATGGTAATAGGTAGTCTAGTTTAAAGAAGACACTTACTCCTCTAAATTTCTTGTTTATAATGGGTGTGAAACCTATTGGTGCAATGTTTAAGTACTTAAGCGATACTGGTAGTATGTTAATGTAACGTCTAATGTCCATGTACTCTTTGAGCAATAATTCGTTAAGCTCGTGTTTCTCTAAGCCCCTATATGTTATTGATAATGTTCCATTGTCTTTATCATGTCTCCAAACCCATGTTTTTACTGATAATTTTTCGCCGCAGCGTAAACATTTTATATCGTATCTAACCATTCTTTCTAAGCCTCATTCAACCAATAAGTTTTCGGGGTACACTAATTAAACCTAGTGATACCGGGTTTCCTTAAAAGACACTGTTGGTGTAGGAAGGATGGTTTCAGAGGAAAAGAAGGTTTTCATGCATAAAGGTATGAAAATAGTTGGAATATTTACTAAACCTGAAGAGCTGCCTCCGTGGCCTACAGTTATAATGTTGCATGCGTATTCGAGCAATAAGAATGATAACGGGAAAATATTTCCGCCTCTAGCTAAAGCGCTTGCTGAGAAAGGATATGCTTCATTTAGATTCGATTTTAGATATTCTAAACCTCCATGGAATGCCCTCAATGAAAGTGATGGGTATTTAAGCGATATGAGAATTTCCGAGTGGATAGATGATGCCCTCTTTATCGCTGAACAATTCGCTTCGAAAGATTACATAGACTACACTAGGTTGGGCTTTATTGGTATAAGTTTAGGGGGATTTGTGGGGCTATATGCTGCGGCGCTATCGGAAGCCATATCCTATGTTGTTGCCGCTTCAGCACCTATAGAACCATATACACCGTTCATAAGACTAGGGTTTAGGGAAGAAAATGACGGCTCCATGGTTCTTAAAGATTTAGGGCTTAGGCTTAGTAGGGAAGCTGTTGAGGAACTAAAGAGCTACTCCATATTCAATGTTATTAGGAAGCTTAGGGACAAGAAAGTGTTCTTAGTATATGGTGAAAGAGACACTATAACCCCTCCTGAAGGCGGAATAAAAATGTGTCTCGTTTTAGGGGAAAATTGTGAATTAAAAATAATCGACAATGCGAACCATAGATTTGCTACTTTAGAGCATGTCTTAGTGAACACTATTGTTCAGTGGATTTATGAGAATATTTAGTGCCACTTGCCTTTAAAGTTGGAAAAGCGTATTAGCATTCTTTTCTTTTACAGAGAAACTGTGGTAGTTATGTATCGTAGAACTGCCTATGCTTTACTATTACTATTGCTAATAGCTACAATAAACACTGCTACCTTAAATACGGTAAATGCTCGTAGCGAAACAGAACATTTTAAGAGAACAGTTAGCATTCTCGTCCCAGCAGTTAGTCAAACGGAGGAGGGACTTGTAGGTGTTGTTTCAAACTTAACGGTTACCATAGAGTACCCCGGAAGCGGTAATGTTTACGTTTCAACTATGCCTTTAACACAAATAGATATGCAAGCATCAGCTAGAACAGCAGCTATTGTTGCATCAACACTTTTAGGATATAACCCATTAAGCTTAGACTTCTACGTTTCAATGGAAAGCCCAGCAATAACCATTGGAGGTCCAAGCGCTGGAGCAGCAATGACCGCAGCAATGATAGCTGCTCTAGGTGGGTTCCAAATAAACCATAATGTTATGCTTACTGGCATGATAAATCCTGATGGAACAATAGGGCCTGTTGGAGGGATAAAGGAGAAGCTTGAAGCATCAGCTAAGGTAGGTGCTAAAGTGTTCCTTGTTCCCGTAGGTCAAACGATTGTTTATGAGCAGAAAATCGAGTATAAGAAAATAGGTCCATTCGTGTTTCAAACGGTAAAGAAAGTACCGGTAGACGTTGTTAAGTACGGTAAGAAGCTTGGAGTAAAAGTTGTAGAGGTAAGCAATATTGTTGATGTCGTTAAGTATGTTTTAGGAGTAAACATTCAATATATGAACTTATCAGCTGAAGAACCCATTCTTAGTGATGCTGTAAAGCAAACGCTTAAAAAACAAATAAGCTATTTTAAAAACGAATTCGAGAAAATTAGAGGAACATTATCAAATATTCCAGGAGATCTAGTAGATATAGTTAATGAAGCTGAAAAACTAATGAGCGAAGCTGAAAAACTCGAAGAACGAGGGCTAACATATTCTGCTGCAAGTAAAGCTTTCCAAGCAGTATACACTATTGACTATGCTAAGTTAATACTTAACTATAGAAATAATGGTGATGCAGCATTAGAGGAAGCTTATAGAGAAGTTAACTCAACACTAGAAACCGTAAAAACAGCTCTTCAAAAGGTTAAACCTGAAAAATTAAGCGACATCGGTGTTCTAATAGCTTCACACTATAGGCTACTTTTAGCTCAAAAATTCCTTAGGAAAGCTGGCGAACTTTACTCTCAAGGTAATGTTGAGGATGCGTTATTCAGCATTGTTTATGCTAAATGGAGAGCCGTTACTGCTAAGCTTTGGATAAATGCTTTAGGTCTAGGTGAAGCGCGATCGCCTCCTGAAGAAGCTATTGAGAAATATTCTCAAACAATAGTTTATGAAGCTTCAAGCGTTGTTGCCTATGCTACATCGCTTCTAGAGGATATTGGTATTTCGTCAGATCCTATTCTAAACTCTGCACTAGAAGATTTAGCCGACTCGAGAGACGCTATAGAGAAAGGAGACATGTATGGAGGTTTAGGATTAGCTCTTTCATCAATTGCTGAAGCTACTACTGCTATTCATAAGTACTTTACAGTTAATGTTGAGAAGCAGAGAGAGGCTATAGAAAAGGTTGCCAGAGGATATGTTGCGAAAGCTAGAGAATTAGGTGTAGAACCAATATTAGCGCTAGGATATTATGAGTTCGCTAAACAACAAAAGAACACTTTGAACGAGATTTACTTCTATGAACTTTCATCAATGCATGCTAAAGCATTAATAGACATTTATGTGATAGGGTTTGCTACATCCGAAGGGAAAATTACGGTTACTAAGACCACTACTACTGAGAAACCTGAGACTACGGTAGCTCCTACGAAAACTAGCACTACTACAACGCAAACAACGACGCAAACTATTGAAAAACAAACGCAGCCGTCAACCGAGCTTAAATATGTTGTTGAAAGAACTCTTTCAATACTGTTAGCGTTCTTAGGGGGGCTACTGTTAGGTTACGCTGTTAGAGAAAGAAGCTCAGCTACCCCAGGGTAATTTTTACCTCATTTAGAACATTCGGTTGGCATGACTTTCTTCATCGCTTACAGAAGAAATTTTGGTTTAAAGAAAAATTAAGTTTAACTCAGGGGAAATTGTTTAATGTTTACTTAAGTGCACCTAGTTTTCCTTCTTTTCTTAGCCTGTATACTCTCCATGTTGGCGTTACGTGTCTTGGATGACTTGCTTTGACGGTGTCTATTCTGCCTTTAGCGGTGTTCTTTGGCCATGTCTTTGGTTCCTTCGGGTTCTTATAGGCTATTTCGGCTATTTCTTTCATTCTAGCAGCATACCTCTCAAGATTCTCCTTGGTTTCTGTGTCTGTAAACTCTATCATTAGGGCTTCATGCACTATTAACGGGAAGTATATTGTTGGCGCATAGAATCCAGCATCTAATAATCCTTTAGCCACATCCTCTGCTGTAACATCTACTTCATGCGCCATGGGCTCCGCGCTGAATACTACCTCATGCTTTCTGAATCTCTCTGGACCATATGGTAGATCGTATCCTCTTGTTCCCTTAAGTAGTTTCGTGAAGTAGTTCGTGTTAATAACTGCCTGCTCCGTTACCTCCTTTATACCCTGCGGTCCTAATCCTAGGATGTATGTAAAGCCCCATAGTAGAGGTACTACGTTCCCGAAGAACGCCTTAAGCATTCCTATGGAGTATGGTCCTGGCCACTTAAGGTAGTATCTGTCTTCTTTATCATCGTACATAACTATAGGTCCTGGAAGTAAGTCGCTTAATTTAATATTTCTTTCAGGATCAACTATTCTATCTTTTACACATACTGGCCCTGCTCCAGGGCCTCCGCCGCCGTGTGGTGATCCGAACGTCTTATGTATGTTTATGTGGGCTATATCGAAGCCCATGTCTCCTGGTCTAGCGTAGCCCATGATTCCGTTTAGGTTTGCTCCGTCGTAGTAGAGTAGTCCATCTACTTTGTGTATTTCTTCAGCTATCTCGAGGATGTGTTCTTCGAATAATCCTAGAGTGCTCGGGTTCGTTAACATGAGCCCAGCTGTGTGTTCTGAAACTGCTGCTCTAAGGGCGTCCATGTCTACGTTGCCGTCGGGTGCTGACTTTATTTCTACAACTTTGAATCCAGCCATCGCCGCACTTGCCGGGTTAGTGCCGTGTGCTGAGTCTGGAACTATGATTTCTGTTTTCTTATCTAGTTGTCCTTTCACTTCATGGTACTTTCTAATGGTAAGTGTTCCTGTTAGCTCACCATGAGCTCCTGCTGCTGGATGTAGGGTACATACATCACAGCCGACTATGTTTGCAAGCCACTTCTGTAACATGTAGAGTGCTTCTAGAAGACCCTGGACTGTTCTTTCGTCCTGGAGCGGATGAAGCCACATTACTCTAGGGTCATTTGCTATTTCAAAAGCTATTTTCGGATTATACTTCATAGTGCATGAGCCTAAAGGTACTGGGCCGTTATCTACGCCGTAAGCCATTTGTGATAGATCTACGAAGTGCCTTACAACCTCTACTTCCGAAAGCTCAGGAAGTTCTGGTGGTGTGGTTCTAGCTACTTTCTCTGGAACCTTAAGTTCTCCAACTTCTTTCTTAATGTCCTCCTCTACTTCGGGAACTAGGAACCCTATTCTTCCGGGTGCTCCTAACTCATATATTATAGGTTCTTCCCACTTTGCCTGACGGAAGACCATTTCCCACACCTCACCTCCTACTTACCTAAAATTTCCTTTATTGATGAAACAAGCAAGTCAATATCACCTTTATCATGCATTTCTGTTACACAGAATAGCGCTGTTTCACCGAGCTCTGGGAACCATTTGCCAACATATAGTCCGCCATGAATGTCTCTCTTTAGCAGTTCATCATGGATTTTCTCGTACTTTACTCCTGCACCGTCGAAGTTTACTGTGAATTCCTTAAAGAATTCGCTCTTAAATACTGGCGCTTTTACTCCATCTATTTCATTTAGTTTCTTAGCTGCATAGTGTGAGCGATACATTATTAATTCTCCTAACTTCTTGAACCCATGCTTACCTAGTAAGGCCATGTATACTGCTGCCCCTAATGCACATAACATTTCGTTAGTACAGATGTTTGATGTTGCTCTTTCTCTTCTAATGTGCTGCTCTCTTGTTTGAAGTATCATTGCGAAACCTAATTCCTTACCGTCTTCTGTTGTTGTTAGACCCATTATTCTACCTGGCATTTGCCTAACTATCTTCATATTCCATTTAGCGGCGAAAATGCCTAGATATGGTCCTCCAAAGTTCATACCTAAACCTAATGGTTGGCCTTCTCCTACAGCAATGTCTGCTCCTAGCTTACCTGGTGCTTCAAGAACACCTAAGCTTATCGGGTCTACACCCATTATGAATAGTGCTCCGTAGTCGTGTGCTATTTCACCTATCGCTTTAGCGTTTTCCTCTATGAATCCGAGGAACGATGGGTTCTCGATGTATACTGCAGCTACATCTTTAGGGCTCAATTTCTCCTTTAGATCTTCTAGATCCATTAGCCCTGTTTCCCTATCATACTTTACCTTCTCTATTTTGAGACCTTTAGGTTCAGTATATGCCTTAATTACTGGCTCATGGTATGGGTTCATTGTTGAAGGCACTAGAACCCTAGTCTTACCTTTCTTTTGAATACGCATCGCCATGAGGAATGATTCTGCAGCTGCCGAAGCCCAGTCGTACATCGATGAGTTAACTATTTCCATTTCTAGAAGGTCAGCCATCATGCTCTGATATTCGAAGAGTGCTTGCATAAGTCCCTGGGAAATTTCTGGCTGATATGGTGTATATGCTGTATAGAACTCAGCACGTGACGTAATGTACCTTACAACTGCTGGGACATAGTGTGGCCATGAACCTCCTCCTAGGAATACTGGTGGGTTCATGAATACCTTGTTTTTGCTGAAAAGTTTTTCAACGAACTTCCTAATTTCTATTTCAGACAATGGCTTTCCAAGACCTATTTCGAGCTTATTCCAGTCACCCTTAAATCTTGCACCTTCAGGAATGTCCTTGAAAAGTTCTTCGACGCTGCTAACACCAATAGTCTTCAGCATTTCCTTTTTAATATTCTCTGGAGAATTTGGCAGCCAAGGATGCACCACCAAAATATAACCCCAACTAAATATCTCTTAAATTAGTTTCTTAAAACGATTTCCATAATGAAACTAATAAGGAGTTGCAAAAATGTGGATGCTCATGATGTTTTCTACAGTTAAATATTTAGTTTCACAATAACGTTATTATAGGTTTATTTAAATTTGAGAAAGAACCTTACTATGATATTGGTTGAGGCGGATTTCTATGGTCATAAAAACACATCTTTGGGAATTTCATGTAAAAGAACTTGGCGCTACCATGGGCGAGTTCGCAGGCTGGGAAGTGCCAATGCTATATACTAGTTCGCTAGAGGAGCACAATATCGTAAGGACATCTGTTGGAATATTCGATGTAGCACACATGGGCAGAATAAAGTTAACAGGTCCTGACGTACTACCATTCCTCCAAAAGATATACACTAAGGACATGTCGAAAACGAAGGAATACTGGATGTCAGGGCCGACAATGGCTCTTAACGAATACGCTAGAGTAAAGGATGATGAAATGGCATATAAGGTTTCGGATGAGGAATGGTATGTAATAGCGAACGCGCCATACAGAGAAAAGATGCTAAAATACTACGATGAAATAATTAAGAAGTACGGATTTAAAGTAAAGGTCGAAGACATAACCTTTAAGACAGCAATGATAGCTGTACAAGGACCAAAAGTTGAAGAAGTCTTCGAGAAAATAGGTGCGGGATGGGCAAACGATCTTCACACATTAGAGTTCAGAATGAATGAGGAAATAGCTGGACAAAAAGTATTTCTCATAAGCAGAAGCGGATGGACAGGCGAAGACGGCTTTGAAATATGGGCTGAACCTAAAGCTATGGTTGAAATATACCGTGCACTACTGAAAGCCGGTGCTAAACCAGTTGGAACAATATGTAGAGATACTTTAAGAATCGAAATGGGCTATGTTCTAGGAGAGGACGAATACGGAGAAGATCCAACAAAGTTCCCACCAGCACTGTGTCTAAGATATGGCTTAGGAGCAATCACATGGAGTAAGAGAGGTTTCATAGGTGAAGAAGCCCTTAGAGCATGTAGACGAGAAGGATGTAGATGGATTAGGGTAGGCATTAGAATGACGAAGAAACATGCTAGAGCAATACTTAGACACGGATATCCAGTCTATGTAGAAGACCAAGTTGTAGGATGGATTACAAGCGGAGCATACTCACCATACCTTAAGAGATCAGTTGGACAAGCATACATAGACTCTAGATACGCAATATTCGGAGAATACGTTGAAGTAGAGATTAGAGGAAAAAGATACGAAGGAAGAATCTTCGACTTCCCATTAGTACCAGGCAGACCTGTAGTTAAATAGTTTTAAGTTAAAAAGGTTTTTTTGAATCCTACTCTATAACAACACATGTCCCCCATGGGGGTTAAACCATGAGCACAACAGAGTTTGAAGTTGGAGGTAAAAAATACCTAGTAAGAACAGATGTTAGATATACTAAAACAGATGAGTGGGCTAAGAAGGAAAACGGTAAAGTGAGAGAGGGTATAACGGACTATGCACAGAAGGAGCTAAAGGACATCGTAGGAATCGAACTTCCAGAGGTCGGCCAGGAAGTTAAGAAGGGGGAGGCCATAGGAACTCTTGAATCCGTTAAGGCAACAGCAGACTTCTATGCAGCAGTTTCCGGAAAGGTAGTAGAGGTTAATGAGAGACTTCTTGACGAACCTGAGCTTCTAAACAAGGACCCATACGGTGAAGGATGGATAGTTGTTATTGAAATGAGCAATCCTAAAGAATTCGATGAACTATTAACACCTGAACAATACATTGAAATGCATAAGAAAGAAGGACACTAAAAAACCAAACTTAATTTTTTATTTTTAAATAACCTTCATCATTACTGCATCATGATAGTCAACTATTACCTTAATGTAGCTTCTAAGCATATTATCTACTTCTTCATCACCGGTGTCAACTCTTAAAACGTCAAGGTTTCTAATTTTCCTCCACGTAGCAATAACTACTATATTCTTTTTCCCACCAACCTTCCTTATAACATTAGGCGATATTTGCTGATTTCCTCTCCCAAAAATGAATCCTTGGCCACCAATAGGTGTTACTATTATTTTAGCTTTAGGATATTTGTCTAAAAGTTCAAGTAACCCTTTTTCGTCAAGATCCTTGCCTACGAGTTTACCGTTGTAAACAGCATCTACTCCGAGAAGGGTTTTTTCTATACCTAGCCTATCAGCTATTGCCTTGACTGTTGTTCCAGCACCTAAAATATATAATGTGTCTGGTTCCATTTCTTCAACTATTCTTTCAGCAATAGCTCTCTTATTATCCTCCTCATCTGCTATATCGGTGCTTGGTTGTTTAGATGATTGAACAAGCCCTGCGACAATAGGTACTTTAAGGTAACCATAAAGTCTAGCTTTTAAAACGTTCTTACGATATGCTTCTTCGTCTATGTCTAAGACCTCTTCTTCAACGATTCTTGTTTCACCATTAGCGAATGCTTTAACTATTTCGGCAGCAGCCTTAGGGTTGACTGCGAAAACAGCGCTAAACATTTTCACGCCAGAAGGTATTCCTAACACAGGTATTTTCATGTCGATAGCATCTGCTACGTCTCTTGCTGTGCCGTCTCCTCCAACAAACACTAATAGATCTATTTTCTCATCAACCATTTGTTTAGCTATTCTTTTAGTGTCTTCAGCTGTTGTTCTTTCAGAATATAGTTCTCCAACAACTTTAGCTATTTTATCTCTATGTTTCGATTTCTTAGCTACATCTTCGCCCATAACCTTAGGTGCAACGTAGAGTTCGAAATCTTCAAGATCTAGGCTATTGAGGAATTCTAGGGCTCTTCCGGGGGTTACAGGTTTAGCGCCTTTCTTTAACGCTATGTAATATGCTTCACCATCTGTTCCCTTAAGACCTACCCTACCGCCCATTCCGGCGATAGGGTTAATTATTAGTCCCAGCTTTAGTTTTCCCAACTTCTTTCCCAGCTTTTACGCTATAATCCTTAGTATAATATAAGCATACCTTATATGCAGTAG
>Ga0180301_10002210_pt1 | contig 15279 bp, 13 predicted proteins | sample GuaBasSediGuay16_FD_121797 | JGI IMG/M metagenome (GOLD analysis project Ga0180301, IMG submission 121797) | Subseafloor sediment microbial communities from Guaymas Basin, Gulf of California, Mexico - Guay16, Core 4569-2, 12-15 cm | ecosystem: Environmental > Aquatic > Marine > Hydrothermal...
CGTAAAACCCACTGTAGATGAAAAAGTATCTGATAAGTCATTTGTAAGTGCTTCAGGTCTACAGACAACTGTTCCTGTATTAAATACACAAACCACTTCTACAAAAGTTATGATAAAAGACGGCGAGACTTTGGTAATTGCAGGCCTGATAAGGGATAAAGTAGTAGATACTGTAAACAAAATACCTTTATTAGGAGATATTCCTCTTTTAGGGTATTTATTCAAGCATAAGAATAAGACTACGGAGAAGAAGAATCTTTTGATTTTTATTACTCCTAAGATTGTTACGCCCCAGTTAGATTCTGCTAAGAAATAATTTAGCGGATAGCGGATAGCAATTAGAAGATAGTCACATGCTCACTATGTTCGCGTCATACGATAGTCATAAGTTCCGCCTGATGTCACAACGTCATACAGTTGTAAGAAAGAGGAAATTTGCTAATGGTAAAAGATTTATGAGTTAGATGTATATGACAACGTATGACAACTGTATGACTATGTATGACGCCCGAAAAGGGCATATGACGTGAGCGCAGCGAGCAGTATGACGGCCGTAAGGCCATATGACGCGAGGCGAAGCCGAGCATATGACCATGTATGACGATGTATTATTTATTTGTGACCTTGCTATATTATGTATTACGATTTCTACGGCATAAAACAGTCGCCTTTTAATATTACTTCTAACCCTGATTTCTTTTTTGAAAGTACATCCCACAGGGAAGCTTTAACTACCCTTATCTACGGTATTAAAGAGAAGAAAGGGATAATTTTAATAACAGGTGAAGTTGGGACCGGTAAAACAACTCTTTGTAAGGCGCTTCTTAACCGATTGCCTCCAAGCATTAGAACCTCTTTAATTATCAATCCTTACTTTAGTCAGGTTCAGCTATTGCAGGCTATAGCCAATGATTTTGGATTAAATTGTGAGAAGAAAGACCGTTTAAGTATTGTCCAGAAGCTTAACGCTTATCTTTTAAGGCTGCATGAAGAAGATTCAACTGCTGTCGTGATTATTGATGAAGCTCAGGATTTAACCGCACGTCAGCTTGAGCAGGTGCGCCTTCTTTCTAATCTCGAAACCTCTTATCATAAGCTTCTCCAGATTGTTCTTGTAGGGCAGCCTGAATTAAAGTATAAGCTAAATCATCCTGGTTTACGGCAAATTCGCCAGCGCATTTTTGTAAAATATGAACTTGCACCATTTAACATTCAAGAACTTGAAGACTATATTTATTTTAGACTCAATAAAGTAGGGGCAAAAAATGTTAAGATTTCCCCACAAGGATTAAAGCTTATTTATGATTTTTCTCGTGGCATACCGCGGCTTATTAATATGGTTTGTGAAAGAGCACTGCTTTGTGGCTTTGTAAAAGGTAAGAAGGTATTGGACGAAGAGATATTAAAAGCTTCTCTTGAAGAGTTAAGATGAGTATTATCTACGATGCACTGCGTAAAGCAGAAGAGAAGGGTAAAGATAAAGTTACCTCTAATAAAAATAAGTCAATTCTTTTCAGTATTCTTATAGGATTAGTGGTTGTTCTCATCTTTGTTGGGTTGACATTTAATTATTTGATTAAGGGCAGGCAGAAGAGGAAAGTTGTAGGAAGAAAAGTCTATTTTACGAAGAAGCACTATCAAGATAACAAATTAATTTTAGAAGGAATTATTTATGATGAAGGAAAGCCTTTAGCTGTGATTAATGGAAAGGTATTAAGAGAAGGAGATTCTGTAGGGAATTTCAAGATAAAGAATATTGGAACTAACGACGTACAACTTATTGGAACAGAACAGGATAGAGTGATTACTCTCACTTTTTGATATTTCCTTCCTAGTTTAAAGTTTTCTAAAAAAAAGTTGACTTTTTACGTTTCGATAGTAAAATTTTACTAATTAAATTTTACTATAAAGGAAGATATTTTAAGTTTCTCAAGAGAGGAAATTTAAAGAAATGGATGTCCGCAAGCTTCTTCTACAAAGAGCACAACAGTACAGTAAGAAGTGTGCTTTTGTGTTTCAAGATAAGCGGGTAAACTTTTCGGAACTTAAAGACACATCGTTTGCGTTGGCGAATTTTCTTATCAAAGAGGGAATTAAGCCTTCTGAGAAAGTAGCAATGTTTCTCCCTAACATACCGCAGGCTATTTACTCTTTTCTAGGGGCATTTAGTATTGATACTGTTGTTGTCCCATTAGATTACATGCTTACTGAAGAGGAAATTATAAATTTTATAAATCATAGTGAAGCAAAAGTACTAATTATACGCCCTAAAAAAGATACAGACGTTGTGAACATAAAAAAACAGAGTCCTTCGTTAAAGACAGTAATTACTGTTGAGGAGAGAATAGAAGGAGCTTTTTTCTGGGATGAAGTAATAGAGAATGCGGATACTACCTTAGCTGATATTGAGCATAATGAGGATGCTTTATCTTCTATATTTTATACCTCCGGCTCAACAGGGCATCCTAAAGGGGTTATGCTTTCATTTCGTCATCTGGATAACCCCATAAATTGCATGAATGAATTTCTTTCAATTTCTCCCGAGGATACTATTATTTCCGGAGGCGTGCCTTTTTCTCATATTGGCGGAGTAGACTGTATTCTTGTCATGCTTGCCACAGCACAGACCGTTGTATTGATGGAAAGATTTCAGCCCTTAGAGTTTTTGCGCAATATAGAGAAATATAGGGTAACGTGGTTCTGGATTGTTCCCGCAATGTATGTGGCCATTCTTTCTTTAAAAGATGCCGCTAGGTTTGATTTATCTTCACTTAGGTACGCTGTTGTCTTCGGTGCGCCTTCATCGCCTTCTTTGCTTAAAAGGTTTCACCGGCTTTGTCCCAACGCATATCTTTTAAACGGCTGGGGAATGACCGAAACCTCTGCTCCTAACTGCGTTTTGCCTCCGGGAGTTGATAAGCTGGAAAGCATAGGCAGGTTTTATTCAGGAATGCAGGCAAAGATTGTTGATGAAGATGGTAAAGAGCTGGGAGCGCAAAAGCAGGGAGAACTCTGGGTAAAGGGAGAGGGGGTTATGCTTGGTTATTATAAAGAGCCGCAGTTAACAGAGGAAGTATTGACGCCTGAGGGGTGGTTAAAAACAGGTGATATTGCATATTACGATAAAGACGGTCTTTTTTATATTGTGGGTAGAATTAAGGATATGATAAAGGTCGCAGGAGAGATTGTTTTTTCGCCGGAAGTGGAAGAAAAAATTTACCGCCACCCTAAAGTTAAAGAAGTTGCAGTTGTGGGCGTTCCTGATAAGTTAAGAGGCGAAGTGCCAAAAGCATTTATTGTTGTTAAAGAAGGCGAGTCATTAACAGATAGCCAGTTGAAAGAATTCTTAAGAAACCACCTTGCTCACTTTAAGATACCGCATTATTTTGAGTTTGTCGATGAATTGCCTAAAACGCGGACAGGCAAAATTGATAAAAAGAAATTACATAATTATCGAGGGTAACCCTCGATAATTAGTTGGGATACAAGATGTTATAGAATAGAAATAGAGAAAGGAGGCAAAGATATGAAAGTGTTATTTTTACAGCCACGTTTAGGAGCATGGTCAACGTGGGGAAAACACCGTGCTCCTAATATCGGACAGGCTCAGATTGCAGGACTCCTAAGAGAAAAGCATCCTGAGTATAAGCTAGAAGCTTTAGATCGCCGGGCATTAGAACTTAATGAAAAACAAATGCTCGATGAGGTGGTAAGAATTAAACCCGACGTGGTTCATATTGGCGATATTCTTCATACAACCGGAGGAGCAGCTGTTGTGTACCGTTACAATCAGGCTGCACGTCTTGTGAAAGAAAAGTTGCCAGAAGTTACAATTATCGCTTCAGGTCTGGTATATGCTTCTGCGCCTCAAGAAATTTTAGAGAGAAACCCTCAGATTGATTATTGTATTGTGGGTGAACACGACTACAGTTTTGTAGAACTGGTTGAGGCTTTAGCTGAAGGTAAAGAGATAGAGAAAGTTAAAGGCGTAGCTTTTCGTAAAGAGGGCGAGGTTGTTTTAACTGAATATAGGGGTTTAATTACTGATTTAGATGAGTTACCTATGCCGGCGTATGATTTGTTTCCTATGGATAAATATGTGGGGCACGACTACTGGAAGAATTATGTTGAGACGTGGAATTCAAGAGGGTGCCCTGCAGGGTGTAAATTTTGCTATGAATGGTCACAGTTTGACCCTCGTAGTACAGCTGATTTAAAATTTTTCCGGGCAAGAAACGGGAAATTAGTTGCTGATGAGTTAGAACTCTTACACGATAAGTTTGGGGTAAGAGTCGTTACTATGATGGACGATTGTTTTAACACTTCTCGCCGCAGAATGGAAGAATTTTTAGAAGAAATGTTAAAAAGAGGGTTAAATAAAAAAATCCTCTGGTGCTTTTTAGGCAGAGCACCTTATTATCTGCGGGATATTGACCTTTTCCCTAAAATGAAAGAGGCAGGTTGTTTTTTAGCTTTAGCAGGAATTGAGGTTGCAACAGATGAGGAGCTAAAAGAGCTGGGGAAAGGTATAACTGTGGAGCAGGTTGAAGAAACAATTGCCAAACTTAAAGAGGCAGGAATTGCAACTGTTTTAACCTGGATGATGGGGTTTGAGAACGACGATGAGTATAGAATTAAGAAACGGTTTGAAGCAGTGGACAGGATTGACCCTGATATCTGTGCCTTGCAATATCTTACACCTATGCCCGGCGCACCTATATGGCCGGAATATGTAAAAAGGGGTTGGGTTAAGTTTGATGACTTAAAAACGTGGGATTTTCATCATCCTGTTGTGCCTACAAAGCACCTTTCGCTTGAAGAAATAGGAAGACTGGGTGCATGGGCTCTGCGTGAGTTCTATTCTAAACCGGGAAGGGTTGAGCGGATTATGTATTCAAAAGTTTATCATCCTTATGTGAAACTGTGTTTCCGGTCCTATATGGAGAATATGTCCCGGTTTGAGAAGGCATCTTCGCATAAAGAGTTGTACGTTTAATATAGCACAGATTTTCAAAGATTAACAGATGAACACAAGTTCTGTGATTATACACATATTTTTCTGCGCTAATCTGGGTATAAAAAGAGGAGAATAAATTATGATGCAAAGAGATGTGCATTTAAGACCAGAGGATTTACTTAAATCCTTACAGTTTAAAGAGGGCGATTTTGGCAAAATTGCTTTGGTAAGTGGGCAGGCACAGCGCGCTAAGATGTGTCTTGACTATTTAGAGAAGCCTGTAAAGAATTTTACCTTTTTAGGTTACACTTTTTGGACTGGAGAATATAAAGGGAAAAGAATTACTGTAGGAAATGGTGGTTTTTATTCTCCGGATTCAGCTTTTGTTACAGAACTTCTCTGTACCGGAGGTGTTGAGGTTCTTATTCGGATAGGTTCATGTGGGGCGTTAAGGGAAGATATATCTATTGGTGATTTTGTGGTTGCCGATAAGGTTTTAAGAGGAGATGGGGCAACGCGGTACTATGTAGATGATAATTTTTTGCCTTCTGTTGATAAAGAGATTACTAAACATCTTGTAGATATTTTTTCTTCTCTAGGCAAAGTTCATAGCGGAGGGGTGTGGACAACAGATGCTTTGTTCCGGGAGACGAAAGAGTTTGTTAACTCATACATCGATAAAGGGGCAATTGCAGTGGATATGGTAACTTCACCTTTTGTTACCGTGGCTAACCTTTACAAACGGAAAGCAGCTTGTGTTTTAGTGGTTTCAGATAACTTAATTACCGGGGAGTTAGGGTTTACTGATTTTAAGCTGTTTGAAGCACAGGAGAAAATGGTTAATATTGTTTTTGATTTAGTTGAGAAGGTAAATGTATAGTTCTCTCCTACTTTTTCCTGTTAAGTTAGAAGGTAAGAAGATTATTGTTTTAGACGAAACCCTTCTTCCTTTTAAAGAGGGCTATATAAAAGTAGATTCTTTGGAAAAAGCTTTAGACGTTTTGGGCTCTATGAAGACCAGAGCTTTTGGGCAGGTGCTTTTGTTCTTCTATTGCTGTGCTTTATTCGATAGTTATTCTATTGCCGAAATAACACAAAGATTTAAAGAAACGCGGCCTACTTTTGATTTTGAACTTCTTGCGGCACTCCTGGAAAGAGAAGTCTCAGGCTCTAAAGATATTCTGGAATCTGTCAATAAGTTTATCGCAAACTTTGACTTCTTACGCAGAAGGCGCATGAGCCGGCTGGCAGCTCTTTTACCTAATCCGGCAAAGGTTTTAACTATTTGTAATATAAATGGCGAACTTATTTATTTATATGAGGAGTTAAAAAAACTAAGTAAAGAATGTATTTTTTATGTTTCTGAGACGAGGCCGTATCTGCAGGGAACACGGCTTACTTTCTGGGAGTTAAGAAAAAATAATATCCCTGCTTATCTTATCTGTGATAACCAGGCGGCATCTGTAATGAAAGATGGTAAGGTGAATTGTGTGGTAACTGGTGCAGATAGGGCTACTACAAAAGGAGATATCATTAATAAAGTAGGAACATACGCGCTTGCGCGCCTTGCAAAATATTTTGGAATTCCTTTTTATACGTTAGTTCAATATCCTAAAGATATTGATGTAAGCAGTATTGTTATTGAAGAAAGGCCTTCTTCTGAGGTGTTTATGTTTTTAGAAGAAGGCTCTGCAGGGATAGATGCAGTGTATCCTTCTTTTGATATTGTAACAAGCAATTTGGTAACTAAACAAATTAATATTTTAGGCCAATGAAGATTAAAGATGTAAAAAAAGCTGTTCTTATCTGGGGAATATTAAGTAAAAAGGGACTGGATGCGTTAAAGAAGGAAGAAATGGGAATAGTAGCAGAATGTCGTCCTTACCTTTATGGATTAAAGCACAATTCAATTTTGCTTAATAAGGAAAAGGTTCCTTATTTTTACTGTACAGATAATATGTTGGGATACCTTTTTAGAGAAGGTAAAGTAAAGAGGACTTTTATCTTTTACAGAGGGAAAAAAGAAGATGGGTTTATATCGCCGGCAGGAAGCCTCTACGTTTTTCTTTTAAGCAAACTTCATAGTGTAGAGCTTAAGTTCTTTGAAGAAGGAAGGTTTTCAGAAGGTGTTGATAAAGATGCTTCTACCTTTGGGGAGAGGGTTTTTGTATCTAGAGAGGACTTTACGTTTGTAGAGCAGCCAGAAGATGAGTTGATTGAATATAAAATGGGTTTGAAGGAGGCGTAAAATGTATGATAAGGAGAAAGAAAAAATAATCTACTGGGCTAGGAAATTAAATGAGCGGGGATTTGTCACTGCACGTAGCGGTAATATTTCTTTAAAGGTTGATAAAGGGATTCTCATAACGTCGCACGATTGTTATTTGGGAGAGCTTATGCCAGCTGATATTTTGCTTGTTGATGAGAATGGTAGAGTTTTAGAAGGGAAAAGAGAGATAACTAGCGAAAAAGACCTCCACCTTAAAATTCATAAAAAATTTCCTAAAGTACAAGTTGTTCTTCATGCGCATTCTCCTTATACTGTAGCATTCTTCTATTATTTTGATAAACTGGACATTTTTTCTTTTGAGGCAAAGTTTTATCTCGGGAGTATAAAAGTAGTCCCTCAGGATACACCTACAGTTACCGAAATAGAGCCGGTATTAAGAGAGCTTGAAAATTCAAACATAGTAGTTTTAGGGAGGCACGGTGTGGTAAGTGTTGGCAGGGATTTTAAAGAGACCTTTAGTTTAATTGAACTTCTTGAAGAGCAGGCAAAAGTGAATCTTTTGATTAAGCGGATAGCCGTTAGCGATAAGCGAATAGATACAAAAGAGGAGATAGATTCTGAGAAAGACAGAAGGTATAACTTGTTGGCAAAGGAACACATAGAGAGACTAGTGGAGTTAGTGAATAACGATAAAGAAGCGCAGGAGTTAGGCAGGGAGTACGGTTTAAGCTGTACCCTGGCAGTTAAAGATACTGATACTGGCAGATGTGTGTGTTTTTATTACGATAACGGCAAGATTATTAACACAGATTCTAATGAAAATGCTGAATTTGTGATAACGGGCGGCTCCAACATTTTAAAGAAAATATTTAATCGCGAAGTTGACCCTTTTGTTGCTTCTACGCAAGGAAAAGTAAAGACAAAAGGTGATTTTGCCAAGATGAGCAGGTGGTACCCTATTCTTGTCCGTACATTTAAATTGTGGGAACAAGCCCCTGTCGAATAATTATCGAGGGTTACCCTCGATAATTGATTGGTGAGGAATAGGTTATGATAAGGAAAGACAAACTGGTGACAGACTGTTATTATCATATATACAATCGAGGTACAGATAAACGTACTATTTTCCTGGATAAACAGGATTATTACCGGTTTATTCATTATTTATACGAGTTTAATGATGATGTAGCGGTAACCAATTTTAGCTATTATGAATCAAAGTATTCTGTTGCTTCAGAGGATATTGGTTCTGATATCCATCCTACAAGTAAAGGTAAAGATAGGGATAAACTTGTGGAGATTATTTGTTTTGTTCTTATGGGTAATCATTATCATTTGCTTCTTAAGCAACTAAAGGATAAGGGTATAAGTAAATTTATGTTAAAAGTAGGGACGGGATATGCGATGTATTTTAATCAAAAATATAAACGGACAGGAAGATTGTTTGAGGGGACGTTTAAAAGTATCTTGGCTGATAGAGATAGTTACATTGTTTATCTTTCTCGATACATTCATTTGAACCCCGCAGAAAGAATGGAGTCTGCGCAAGATGAGGATAAGAAAAAAGAGCGGGGAAATGTCGCTGATTTTTTATCAAATTATAAATGGTCAAGTTATCTGGACTATATTGGAAAAAAGAATTTTCCTTCAGTTATAGATAAAAGTTTTATATTAAATTATTTTAACAATAATCCAGAAAGTTATTTTAAATTTGTTGCAGATGGATATGGAGATGATACAGTTGTCCCCGAACAGCTGTTTTTGGATATATGTTGATGTAACTTATTCATAATCAATCAATTATCGAGGGTAACCCTCGATAATGGGAGGGGGAGATGGAAGAATATAGGTATTATGTGGGAGGTGAATTTAGAAGGGGAGGAGAAAAAATAGAAGTTGTAAATCCTGCCACAGAAGAAGCTTTTGCTTACCTTTATGAGGCAGATGAGGAGGAGGTAAAGAGGGCAGTTAAGGTAGCGAAACAGTCGCAGACAAAATGGCGTAAGAGTTCTTTTAAAGAACGTGCGGCCCTTTTGCGGGAGATTGCTAAGGTTATGCTGGATAACCTCCCTATACTTGCAGGACTTGAGACAAAAGAGATTGGTAAGCCGCATAAAGAATCTTTGTTTGTAGATGTTCCTTTAGGGGCACAGTGTTTTAATTATTACGCCTCTTTATTAGAGGCTTTTGAGGAGAAGAGGTTAAAAACTGATACGGGTATAGATTTTGTAAGGTATGAGCCTTACGGTGTTTGTGGTGTTTTTCTTCCTTTTAATGTTCCTCTTATGATTTTTGGGTTTAGTTGTGCTGCTGCGCTTGCCGCGGGGAATGCGGTGATTATTAAGCCCTCTGAGTGGGCTTCTCTTTCCTTGCTTGAGCTTGCCAGGTACCTGGATAAGCTTGATTTTCCCTCTGGATTGATAAATGTAGTTACAGGAAAAGGAGAGAAAACAGGTAAATTTCTTGCATCAAGTAGTATTGACTTGATTTCTTTTACGGGCTCAAGAGAAAGTCTAAAAAGAATAGTTTCTTATTCTGCATCTTTCCCCAAGAAAATCATATGTGAACTTGGAGGTGCTAATTTAACCTTAATTTTTTCTGATGTAGATAAGAGAAGTGCTATAGATAATCTTTTGGCTTCTTCTTTTATGAAACAAGGTCAGATGTGTATTGGGACAAGTGTTGCTCTCATTGAAGAGGATATTTATGACGAGGTCATTGAGGAACTTGTTGCAAAAGTAAAAAAGATAAAAATAGGGGATCCTTTTGACCCTACTGTTGGCATGGGAGCTATTGTTTCAAAAGAACATCTTAAAGCCGTTGACAGGCACATAAAAGAGGTTTTAACAAAAGGTGCAAAACTTCTTTGTGGAGGTACTTTCCTTAACCAAAAAGGGTATTTTTATCAACCTACGGTTATTGAGTTAAAAGATGTTATATATGATGAGTTTTTTGCCCCGGTTCTTTTAGTGAAAAAATTCAAAGCTACTGATGCAGAAAAAATTATCGAGAAAAACCCTACAGGGTTGGTTTTACAAATATGGACACAGGATACAAAGCGTGCTTATCATCTTGCAGAAGAAGCTTGCTGTGGGACAGTATGGATAAACACATTTGCACAGCTTTCTCCTCAGACACCTTTTGGGGGAATGCGGTTAAGTGGGTGGGGAAGAAACTTAGGGGTTGAAGGATTTATGGAATATTCTCAGCCGAAACATATCGGTATAGGATTATTTAACAGCCCTGTTGAGGGGTGGTTTGGGATATAAATAACACTATGAAACCAAAAGGGTTATCAACAAGCTGGCAGTACAGACTTGCCCGAAAAATCATCCATTTCCGTATTTATATTATTCTTTTATGTATAGGCATCACCGCTTTTTTTGTAAATGTACTTAAAGACATGAAGGTGGAGACGCATCTGGAAGATTTTCTTCCTCAGAAGCATTCTTTTATGGCAGTGCAGAGGCGTTTAACAGATATTTTCGGCGGATTAAACCAGGTATCAATTGCTTTCTCTGTAAAAGAGGGAGACATTTTTACCAGGAGTTTTCTTGATAAGCTTGTCTCTTTTACGGAAGACCTCTATCTTATTGAAGGAGTAAATATCGCCCGGATAAACTCCCTTGCTTCCCGGCATGTAAAGCATGTTGTTGCTAACGAGCAGGGTTTCTTTGTGGAGCGCCTTCTCAGATTGCCTCCTGATACCGAGAAAGGAATGGAAGCACTGAGGAAGAAGATAAAGATGAACCCCAACATCTACGGAAAGATGGTGTCAAGGGATTTTAAATCAACGTTTATACAGGTTGATTTTGAATCAAAAGTAAAAACTTCTTATATCTTTTCTACGCTTCTAGAATTGAAGGATAAATACGAAGACAAGAATACAGCTATTTATATTGCCGGCCGCCCCATACTGGAAGGCTGGCTTAACTTTTATCTTCCGGGAATGTTTAAAATTCTCGTTTTGAGCCTTCTTGTTATCTCAGCGATTCTTTACCTTACTTTTCGTTCAAGAAGAGGGGTGATTCTTCCTCTGCTTGATTCCTCTATGGCAACTATATGGGGAATGGGGGCAATGAAGCTTTTAGGCCTGCGGCTTGACCCGGCAACCATTCTTGTTCCTTTTATTGTTCTTTCTTTAGGGATAAGCCATTCCGTTCATACTCTTAAGCGTTACTATGAGGAGATGCTTGACCCTAAAATGAAAAGCAAACACGCGGTAGTCAGTACTATAGCGCATCTGTTTTTGCCTGGGATTGCCTGTGTGCTTACTGACGGATTTGGTTTTCTTTCTCTTACCTTTGTTCCTTTACCGACAATAAAGAGTATGGCTTTTGCCTCAGGTTTGGGAATTTTTGCCAATTTTTTTACCTCTTTTATGTTTACTCCCTGCTTACTTTCATTTTTGCACCGGCCGCGTATACTTGTGGTAAAAAGAGAAGAGCAGCACCGCTGGGTTGATAGTTTGCTTGCAAAAATAAGCGTATTCTCGCTGAACAAGAAAGCAGGGACCTTGCTCGTTGCAAGTTTTATTATCGTAGCAATTATCTCTCTTTTTGGCATAAAACGCATTGTCGTGGGGGATAATACTGAAGGCTCAAGTTACCTCTATCCTGATAGTCCTTATAACAAAGCGGAATCGTTTATAAATAAAAACTTTGGAGGTACAAATTCCTATTATATTCTTGTTGAGTCCGACGACTCTTTGCTTCGTGTGGATAAGCTTAAAGCAATAGATGCCTTCCAGAGCTATTTGCAGAATCAGGTGCCTCAGATTGGGTCGTCCCTTTCGATAGTAAATGCTATTAAGGCACTTAATATGTTTATGCTTGACGGAAGACGAAAGTATTTTAGGATTCCCGAACAAGACGATATTATTGGGCAGTACTGGTTTTTATATACAATTTCCGGTTTTCCTTCTGATTACGACCATTTAATAAGCCGTGATGAGAGAATGAGCAATATCAAGTTTGATTTGCGCGACCATAAATCAAAAACAGTTTCTCTTACGGTTGAAAAAACAGAGCAGTTCTTTAAAAAACACAAGTTTAAGAACATAAAGTTTTCCTACGCAGGGGGAGACATAGGAATACTTTATGCTATAAACGATATTATTAAAAAAACAATTATTCCCAACGCACTCTTTATTTCTGTTCTTATATTTCTGTATGTTAGTTTTATCTATCGCTCTTTTGTGGGAGGGATTTTCTTATTGCTGCCGCTTATTTTTAGTAACCTTCTTATATTTTCATTTTTTGGTTTTCTTGGTGTGCCTATTAATACTGAGATGTTGCCCCTTGTATCTTTAAGTGAAGGTTTGGGAATAAACTACGGCATTTATATTCTTGCCCGTCTGTTTGATGAAATGCGCAATAAAAGAATGACTTACAAAAACATACTTTATCATACCCTGATAACAAGCGGCAAAGCCGTCTTTTTCAGCGGTGCTATTGTTTCTGCAGGGATTTTTGTGTGGGTTTTTTCCCCGATTCTTTTTCAGGCGCGCCTGGGGGCTACCTTATGCCTTTCTTTAATACTGAATATGATAACATCTCTGATTATGGTTCCGGTGCTTGCTTGGTGGATAAAGCCGCAGTTTTTATTCAATAAAAGACTAAAGCTGAGGATGAAGAAAAGTTAAAATGAAAAGACGGGATATTTGCAGTAAACATAAGCCTTATTTAAATCTAAGGAGGTGTTAACATGAGGAGGTTGCTTTTGTTTTTGGCTATGGTTACTTTTTCTTTAGTGGTTTGGGCAGAAGGATTAGAGTACTACAAGGTATATATCCCCAAAGAGGGCATGAGTGCCGATGAGATTATGCGTATTAAGTACCATAACAAATATTCTCTCTTTGCCCAGGATTATCAGCAGACCGGAGAAGTCCTGTATGTTGACCCTTCAGGTTTTACCAGAAAAAGAGTATGGAAAAGGCAAAGGATAATAAAAGCAGGCCAGGAGGGTATTTCCTACAAAGATTTAGTGGTTATGACTTATCCTACTGAGCTAAAAGGTTTAGCAGTATTGACCTGGACTTACCAGGACCCCCAGAAAGACCAGAATGTCTGGCTTTGGATTCCTTCTTTAAAAAAGGTGAGGAAAATTTCGGCTTCTGAAGATGACGATGCCTTTATGGGTAGTGATTTTACAGTGGAAGAAGTTTCTACCCGCAGGTTTGAAGATGAAAGTTATAAACTTATAGGAAGTAAGAACTTCTCCGGCTATAAATTTGAACATACCGGCGAAGTTAAATTTAAGGATAAGCCTTGTTTTGTAGTTGAATGCACGCCTTTAAAGCCTCACTGGTATTATAGCAAAAGAATAGTCTGGATTGACAAAGATACTGGAGGAAATATTTTTGAGGAGTATTACGATAAAAATGGCAAGCTCTTTAAGACTCTATTTAGAGAATGGGTCTGGACTGATTTGGGAGATAAGAAATATCCAAGCCAGGTTTCTTTAGAGTGTAAGGATTTAAGGACAAACCACCGTACAGTAATTTTAATGAAAGACACCAGGTATGATGAGGGTTTAAGTGAGTATGATTTTTCAGTTAAAGCTCTAATGAGGTCAAGATGGTGAATTTAGTCAATAGTCTGTTTATCATAGGCTTGTGGTTAAACAAAGGAGGTACAAGACAATGGTAAGGTTATGGCTAGGTAAAATGGTATTTATATTATGTATAGCAAGTTTTATCGTGGGGGTTTTTTCTTCTGCATTTGCTATTCAGGTAGACGATAACATTGAAATAGCGGGGTACTTAAAAACAGAAGTTTGGGTTAAAACCAATAATGATAATTCGCACCAGTTCCTTTCTTCCTTCAAAAATACTTTTGACCTTGGAACAGAGTACAGGATAGATGATAACTGGACTTTCTTTGTGCATGGACGTTATTTTTACGACGCCGCTTATGACATTCGTAATGATGCCGTGTTTGACAGAAACCAGGAAAAAATGGGCAATACTCAGCGCACAGAGTGGTTGAGAGATTTTTATCTTGACTATACATCTGATAATCTTGATGTCCGCATTGGTAAACAGCAGGTAGTCTGGGGACAGGCTGATGGGCTTCCCTTTTTAGACCGCGTTATGCCTTTTGATTTAAGTTATTACTGGTTATATGACTTTGCTGATATTAGAATACCTCTCTGGATGATAAAGGTAGAGTATTCACCGGAAGTAAATTCAACGTTACAGTTTTTGCTAATTCCTGATTTTGAGGCATCGCGTTCTGCTCCGGCTTATGCACCATTTTCATTCTCAGCTAACAATGCTTGGTATAATTTTAAGACAAACATAAATCCTGCTTGGGGAGGTACAGCTCAAGAGACAATATACCGTCCGCCCAAGCAATTTGAAAATTTTCGTGTAGGCTTAAGATGGCGGTCAATGTTAGGCAATGATATAGAATATACCTTGAATTGGCTCTATGGATATTCTACCTCAGCCTATACTTATACAGATTCTTTTGTGCCTATACTTGGTTCTATAGGCCATTATCAGGTTTCCCGTCGGCACAAACTTATGCATATGGTTGGATTTTCTTTTAATAAATCTTTTATTAACCCTGGCCCTTTTGAGGGCTGGACTTTAAGAGGAGAGTTTGCTTATTTTCATAACGAACCTACTTATTACGGTACTCAAGGGTCAAGGAAACTCACTGAACGCACTGATAAATACACCTATGTTTTAGGGTTTGATAAGACGTTTTTTACTAAATGGGTATTTTCTTTGCAATTTGCCCAGTTTATCCATGATGATAAGAAAATAGGAAACTATCAGATTTTAAATACCTACACCTATGGGCTCTTGGATAAAGTTGAAAATTACCTTACTTTGAAAGTTTCCACTGATTTCATGCACGAACGCCTAAAGCCCGAGGTGCTGATAATATACAATGACGATAACGATGGAAGAATTTCTTTTAAGACTCAGTATGAGCTAAGAGATAATCTGTGGCTTACGCTGGGGTATCATCATTTCTGGGGGCCGGCTTACGGCTCTAACGGCCAGTTTCGCAACAACGACCACATGCATTGCTCTATCAAGTTTACTTTCTAATTTAAAATTTTGTAGATACAAAAACAC
>Ga0180301_10002211_pt1 | contig 15278 bp, 15 predicted proteins | sample GuaBasSediGuay16_FD_121797 | JGI IMG/M metagenome (GOLD analysis project Ga0180301, IMG submission 121797) | Subseafloor sediment microbial communities from Guaymas Basin, Gulf of California, Mexico - Guay16, Core 4569-2, 12-15 cm | ecosystem: Environmental > Aquatic > Marine > Hydrothermal...
GTATATTTGAGGGAGGCTTTCTAATGCTTCAAGTATTATTCTTTTTGTTTTTAAAAATTTTCTCGCCTGTTTTTCTGGTATCATCGTTTGTAGCATTCTTTTCCCATTTATAGGGTCTATTTATAAATTTTTCTTTTGAGAGCTTATTCTCTTGAAGCTTGAAAAATATATCTAGAGCACTTTGAATTTTTTTATTGCTTTTTTTATAAACAAATCTGACCATTTGTTGTCATTACCTATCTTACCAACTCTTTTTAGCTTATTAAAATTTAAGAAGTGTAGAATATTCGTCTTCGCTTGATGATTAACGAAATTATTTTGCTGTTATAATTGCTCCATTTCTTCTGATGGTTTTATGTAGCTTTCTTCCTCTTCTTCTGTTATCTCAGGTTCTTCTGTTGCTTTTTCTTTTGTGGTAGCTATTTTATAAGCGTCGTATATTACGAATGCGTGCCAGAATGGTATTAATATCCACCACTGAAGAAGAAATATTAAGGCGTAATCAATCACTACTGTTAAGAACAGGATAAATATTCCTCTCTGAATCTCACCCTCTATTGCCTGGCCTAAACCTGGTACTAGGCAGGATGCGAGTGGGGCCATTATTCTATTTCTCATGAGTTTTTCACCAGTATTAAGCTTATTTTTGCGGTATTGCTTTTTACATGTACTACTTCTTCTTAGAGAAAAATTCTTTCTGTCTTAACCTGCTGTCAATCTTTTTTCGCATTTTTATATATGAAAGCTTTTAGTTTAAGAAATGTGCGATATAATCTATGTAATAATTTGCTAGGTGATTTTTTTGGAAAAATCTGAGCTCTTTAGAACAGCGGATTGGAAGACTGAAAAACATGTTCCCGTAATAGAAGTTCCAGATAAAATTAAGAAGGGGGAAGTTGTTAAGGTTGTTATACACGTTGGTAAAGAGATACCTCATCCCAATACTACAGCACACCATATTAGATGGATTAAACTGATTTTCTGGCCTGAAGGTGAAACATTTCCTTATGAAATAGGCAAAGCTGAATTCCTTGCTCATGGGGAATCCACTAAGGGTGCCGATACCAGCACTATCTATACTGAGCCTTATGCTGTATTCGCTTTTCGAACGGAGAAGCCTGGTAAATTAATCGCGATTTCTTACTGTAATATTCATGGATTTTGGAAGTCTGAAAAGAAAATTGAGGTAGAATAAAGGTGAAATACATGCTATCGAAAATTCCGATAATCCTAGAAAAGATTGATGAGAAGGATATTGATAAGGAAATATTAAGAGCGGCCATTATCGCTGAACTGGATGCTATTAATTTGTACGAGCAAATGGCAAATTTGACCAAGAATGAAAAACTTAAGAAACTTCTTTTGGATGTTGCGAGAGAGGAAAAGACTCACGTTGGAGAGTTTCTTGCTCTCTTATTAAAACTTGATAAAGAACAGGAAAAAGAACTTAAAGAAGGCGAGAAAGAAGTCAAAGAACTTCTTGAAGAATAATAATTGTAAACCTTTCTCAAAACTTATTTTTTGAAGAATACTTTTTATGAGCGCTAAATTTTAAGAATTAAGAAAGGAAAGACAAAAATTATAAATTAGGGGATCTCTGTCTTTTAGTAGTATGCGGTGGGGGCGTAGCCTAGCCAGGTTATGGCGGCCGGCTCCAGGAAATTATGTGTGTTGTGGAGATACCGGTTGGCCGGGGTTCAAATCCCCGCGCCCCCACCAACTTTTCTAAGTTCTTCTTTGGTGAAAGTATCATGGGAGAATTTTCAAGTATCACTTTGAGAATCATTGGTTTAGCGCTCTCTTTAGTAATGCTTACAGCATTGCTTGGTCAACTAGTTTTCCTATATTTCGGGGGAATTATAGAATTCTTCGAAAATATGGGCTTTTATTTCACTTATAGGACAAAATTAACTGAAGCTTTATTGGCCATAGTATTCTTTTACTACGTCTATAATCTTGGGATATCAAGGGAGGGAGCTCTAATAATTATAATCCTCTACTCCTTTCTTGCTTTTGCACTTGGAAGAGTATCAAAAAGTACTGGTCAGTCTTTACTATTTGGAATCATTGCTCCATATTTAGCCCTAGTTATATTGTTACTCATTGTTAATAATCCATTAACATTCCTAGAATTCGCATTCATGTACGGATATACTGCTTTTCAATCTTTAATAGGAGCGATTTTTGCAATAATTGGAGCATATTCAAAAGGTGAGATGTAGCCCCCTCGGGAGCCCGACTCCTCATTAAGCCCTCTTCTAGGGCTTATTCAGGTCGGGCCGACTAAGGGGGCCTATTTATTATTTCTTCTCAGAGCTCCTTATTTTGAAAAGCATTATGCTTTTATTTTATAGCTAGAAGTTTATTTTAAAGAGCTAAGCTTGGACTTAGAGGTGAATTGAGTGGCGTCACGGTATGCTGAAAAGCTTGCTACAATATCTTATGCGGAGTTTTTCAAGAGATTGTATGGAAGAACTTTTCCACGACCTCAGGAGCTTGTAATTGGAAGAGTTGTTAGAATTGAGAAACATGGAATCTATATTTACCTTGATGAGTATGATCTAGAAGCTTATGTTCCTCTCAAAGAATTATCAACAAAACTTGTAAATCATCCCAGAGAGATTGTGAAGCTTTATCAGAGAATCGTAGCCAGAGTTTATAAGGCAGACCCTCATAGAAGGATTGTAAATGCATCACTTAGGCGTGTTCTTCCTTCTGAAAGAGATAGAAAACTCCAAGAATGGAGGAAAATGAGACGTTCTCTTATGATATTGCAACAAATTGCTAATGCGTTAGGAGTATCGCTTGAAGAAGTTTTAGAAAAAATTGGAAAACCATTGTTTGAGCTATATGATACAATCTATGATGGTTTTGAGGCCGTTGTTAAATGGGGCGATGAAGTACTTCGAGAAATAAATATTCCAGAGGAATGGATTCCGACTGTTACAAAGATTCTAAAGGAGAATATTAAGCCTAAAGAACTTGAAATTAGGTTTACTATACTGATAAGCACACTTGCTCCTGATGGTATTTCTAGGATTAAGAGAGCATTTAAAGAAGCTTTACAAGTTGCTCCTGACAAGATATTCGCCGAGTATATATCCTCTCCAAGATACCTCATAAAAGTGAAGGGATATGAATGGAAGGAAATTAGGGATACCTTTGAGGAGTTCTTCTCAAAACTTAAGGAAATAATATTGAAAAATAATAAATGGCCTACAGAAGTAAGCTACGAAATTGAAGACAAGAAACTGAAGGCAAAAGCTAAGAAGGCGAAATAAGCAATGCCCAAAAGGATTTATAAATGTCTTAAATGCGGTAGGTATACTCTTCATACTAATCAATGTCCTGTATGTGGAGGACCCGTTGCCCCCGCTCATCCACCTAGATTTTCTCCTAAAGATAAATATGGTAAATATAGGAGGATGGTTAAATACGGTATTAGCAACTTTTCAGAAAAATAATTCTTTATTAAGTAGCGCTTACAATTTCATCTTTAATCCTTAAGAACTCTCTGTAAAGATCATCAGTATAGGCTACTAAAATAATCCTCCTGAGGTGTCTAAATGCATTACTCTTTTTGAATTCAATTATAGCATCCCTCATTGCATTTGCTCCCTCTTCAGCAGATAATCCTCCAACACCAGTTCCCATTCCTGGAAATGCAATTGATTCAAGGCCTTTTTCCTCAGCCAGCTTTAATGCTGCTAAAACTGCTTTTTTAACCTTCTCTGTGGTAGTTAGCATGGCTGGTTTCTCCATAGTAGGTGCGTGTATTATAAAGCGAGCCTTTAATTTTCCAGCATGGGTAATTATTGCTTCTCCTACAGGAACTGGAGCATATTTTCTAGCCTCTTCTTCAATCTCAGCACCACCCTTCCTTTTTATTGCCCCAGCAACCCCACCTCCCATAATTAACAAACTGTTCGCAGGATTCACAAGAGCATCAGCATCAATTTCTGTGATATCACCTTTAAGAACGATTATTTCAACCATTTTTATCACAGTTCATCAGTTATTGAGAATAAAATTCTGAAAATTATAATAAAAACAATCAAGGAATTTATAAATCAGCAGGAAAAATAAGAGGGCATTATTTTTGGGTGGATTAAAGATGGATTATCGATGCCCCGTTTGTGGAAAACCTATAGAATACAGACAGGAGCTGCACGGACTATGCGAAGACTGTTACTCTAAAATCTATAGTCAAAAAATAACTTTTAGGAAGAAGGAACTCATTGTCACAATAATCTATTGCCCCTTATGTGGTAGGATTAAATTCGGAAAAAACTGGTATAAGCCGAATGGAGATATACTAATGAGGGTCATTAAACAACAACTTAAGCGTGATAAGAATCTCAGGGGTTTTGAATATTCTATTAACTTTACAGGATCTGATTTTCGCAATTTAATAGCTGAAAATAAAATTGAAAAGACCTTAGAATTGTTTAAGAACGGAGTTAAAATGAGGGAATTTGATTTCGAAATACGACTTCAGAAGAAGATTTGTCCGCTCTGTATGAGGAAGAGGGAAGGTCATTACTTTGAGTATGTAATCCATGTAAGGTTTCAAAAGAAGAACCGACATCTAATGCAAACATTAGTTAATAGAATTAATAAGATAGCTGAAGAAAGCCGTTCCTTTGAAACAGTTGATATTAAGAAAACGTCTCAAGGGCTTGATATTCGAGTAAGTAGTCGCAAGCTTGGTGAAAAAATAAGTGATATGATATCTTCCCAAGCCGTATTCAAACACGAGTTTTATGAAAAACGATATGATAAGGGCCTTCAAAAACAAATAAACGTGAAGAAAGTTTTAATAGAAATTTAGATTCTCTCAACAACTCTCCACGCTCCACAAGCTTGGCATTTTTTAATCCATGCTCCTTTCTCCCTAATAAGCACAGTGTGAGGGCTTCCGCAAACATCGCAAATGACGTATTCCTTCGCGAACAAATTAATGAGCTTTGAAATCCTATACCTTCGATAATTACCCTGAAATATAGCACGATCTTTAAGTACCCATCCAACAGTTCCAAGTCGATGTTCAAGATATTTTAACAGGAATTTTTCATCCCTATTCAAAACGGTTATTATTTGCTTCCAATTAAGTATTGTTGTTCTATTTCCCTCCACAATAATCTCAGGTTCAGGTACACTCCAACTACCTTTGACCTTAATTTCAGAGGGTACAAACTTCAACCCTCTTTCGAGCATCTCCTCGTAACTCCAACTGAGGACTGTTGGGGATTCAAATTTGCTCATTTAACCACCATATACTTCTTCTTAAGCTCCTTAAATTTTTACTTCTCCACTTAAATTTTTGCATCTTAAGACTTCTTACTTTTTAAGCGTCTTTTGTTACCACATTAATGAAATCCTGGATTCTGGAGACAAAGGATAGACTAATTTTATCAAAAAACGTAATATAAGGAGGCTTAGGATAAAGTACAATGCTTGAGGGAACACCATTACAGTCTTTAAGGGAATGTTATGAGATATAAATACTCAAATAAAATATAAATACCTCGATGAACTACATATCTAATGGACAATCTCTCGTTATCTAATAAAAAGGATGAACTCCTACTTACCATTTAGAGGTAGAGCTAAATGTCAATCACGCTTGAAGAGTTAGTATCTTTGTGCAAGAGACGTGGGATAATATTTCCAAGTTCTGAGATTTATGGTGGTTTTGCTGGTTTCTTTGATTATGGTCCTGTTGGAGTTGAGATTAGGAGAAATTTGCTTAATTGGTGGTGGGATTTCTTTGTTCGAAGCCGGGATGATGTATTTGGTCTTTACCCAGCAGTAATCATGAATCCTCGTGTATGGGTTGCCAGTGGTCATGTGGAGAGGTTTATTGATTGGATCGTCGAATGTAAGAATTGTCATAGGTTGTATAGGGCAGATGAGCTTCTTGAGGAGAAGAATATCAAGATCACTGATTACTCTCCTGAGGTTCTTTCAAAGCTGATTAAGGAGCATAATATTCGTTGTCCTGTATGTGGCGGTGAACTCAGCGAGCCACGTAAATTTAACTTAATGATGGAGACTTACATCGGTCCTATCAAAGATGAGACAGCAATCGCTTATCTTCGTCCTGAAACGGCTCAAGCAATGTTTGTGAATTTTAAGTTGTATGTTACATACGCTAGAAATAAGCTTCCATTCGGAATTGCTGCATATGGTAAAGTTTTTAGGAATGAAATTTCTCCTCGAGGTTTTATCTTCCGTTGCCGTGAATTTGAAATCGCTGAAATTGAATATTTCATAGATCCAGAACAAGCTAATGATTGTCCATATTTCCACGAAGTTGATAAGATTACTGTAAAAATTTGGACAAAAGAAATGCAAAAGCGGGGGAAAGAACCGAAAGAGATGAGCCTTGGAGACGCTTATAATGATGGTATTTTTAGCAATATGTGGCATGCTTATTGGGTTGGTAAATCTCTTGAATGGTTTCTAAAGATTGGACTGTCTATTGAGCACCTTAGAGTAAGGGAACATCTTGAGACCGAGCTTGCTCATTATGCAGTACAAACTTTCGATATAGAATATTATTTCCCCTTTATAGGGTGGAAAGAGATAGAAGGAATTGCAAATAGGACCGATTATGACTTAAAGCGTCATATGAAATTCAGTAAGGAGAAACTATATGTTCCACTAGGCGGAAGAAAAGTTGTACCTTATTGTATAGAACCTTCATGGGGAGTAGAAAGAACATTTTTCGCGGTTATTACGGAAGCATACACAAAGACAAGCGATGGAAAAACTGTTCTTAAACTTCATCCTAAATTGGCTCCATATCTTGTTGGTGTTTATCCCTTATTAAGTAAAAAACCCTTCATAGAGAAAGCAGAGGAAATTTACAAAATGCTAAAGAAGAAGTTTACATGTTTTATGGATACCTCTGGTTCAATAGGAAGACGTTACACACGAGCTGATGAAATTGGGGTGCCTTTTAGTATCACAATCGATCATCAGACGTTCGAGGATGATACTGTAACGATAAGATTTCGTGATACACGTGAACAGATAAGAGTTAAAATATCAGACCTCCCTCAGACTATTGAAAAACTTATTGAAGAATGAAAAATAATTTTTTAGAATAAAAAAGAATTAGAAGTTATAATCATCAGACGATGATGACCCTTAAAAGACTGAAAGAGTGATGATTTCCTGGAGCTCTGAGTTTTTAGACTCTTTTAACTATAACTTTCAATTTTTTATCAGCTTTTAATTCGATAATTGCGTAAGTTTGTTTTCCGAATAACCATCCTCCTAGTTCCCCAGGATTAAGAATCAAAACTTGTTTATTAAGGTCAAATTCGGATTCAAATTTTGTTTCTTCCCAATTCTTTACCTCTAAGATCTGTTTTAATTCTCTCTTATCTCTATCTACTACTGCTATTTCTCCCATATGAGTATGGCCATAAAGAACTAGGTCATAATCCAAGCTTTTCGCGATTGATCTTATAATTTTCACTGTAGCATCAGGAGAGCCAAAACCATGGATGAGAATAGTATTTAGGCCTTGAAGATTAATTATTCTCGGTATGCTAAGTAAGTCAGCCTTACCTTTGCTTGCTTTTAAAATTGTAAGTTTATCCCCATCATTATTACCAAAAACGCCTACTATGCTAGCAGCCTCAGGTAGAGAATTGACTATTTCTCTCATTGTGAAGGGGGATATTAGATCTCCCAGAAAAATTATTTTATCAAATTCCCTTTCCTCTTTCAAGACTTTTCTAATCACATTTAAATTATCATGAAGATCTGAGAAAACCAGGAATCTCATACTCTTCACCATTCTGATTTTTATGATTTTAATAAACTTGATAAGTCTACGACACCTTTAGCTTTTGCCTCTATTTCTGAGAAAGACATTTGTAATGCATCTAATAACTGTTCGAAAACGCTTCTTGTGTACTCTAAGTACTTATCCCAATCAATCTCTGATTTCCTCGGATTTAATTCAACAGGAAGAACGTCATCTTTCGTCTTAACATAAGCAATTATTTCGCCTGGTCTTACTTCTCTCTTAAGCTTTCTGGCAGCTCTTACGTGTGGAGGAGTTATTTTTGTGTATTCGCTTAAAGGTTTCGTAATCTGAACTTTTATGGCTAGATCTTTAACATCATACTCTCCTCTTCTAAGCTTTCTAATAATGTTAAGGATGATCTCTTCAATCTTCTCCTTTGCTTTTTCCATTTCTTCCATGCTTCTTACTTGTCTTAGAACATCAATAACATGCCTAAACTCTTTCTTGAGAAACTCGGGAGTATTTCTCTTCTTTGCAAGTAATCCTTTGATATCCACATTACCGTCTGGGAATACGCCAAAATAGTTTTTCTTTCTAGCTGAGAATGCTACATAAACATATATCTTATCAACTTCTAGGTCTACCTTAAGTTCTCTTTCACACCATTCAATAAGCTCTTTTATTTTCTTCTCATCAGGATTATGAACGAAAATACTATCAGTATCTCCATATATTACTTCTAAACCCAATTCTTTAGCTTTCTCCGCCACCTTTAATATCTTTTGTCTTCCAAATGCTGTAATTGTCTCGGCTGTTGATAGGCTGTATAGAGGGAAATGAGAGGCCCCAAATACTCCATAAGACGCATTCATAAGAACTTTAAGAGCGCCCTGTATGATATTATAATGTTCTCTTAATATGGGATTTTTCTCGGTTTTTGCTAATTTCTTGAAGTACTTTACCCTTACATCTCTAACGAAACCAACTAGCTGTGATGCAAGGCCTTTCCTTTTCTTGCATATCCAGTGAGGTGTCTCTGGAACCATATTATCTCTACATTCAGGATGAGGACAATCTACTGTTTCGTAGCTTATATTATGTACTTTGATTATCGTCGGATATATGCTTGCGAAGTCAAGAACCCAAACATTAAACCATATACCTGGCTTTGGTTCGAATACGATTGCTCCTCTATATTTCTTACCTATAATAACGGGGGGAGGCCTAGGTCCAAATTTCGAAATTCTCTCCTCTTTTTCGTCCAGCTGTTTTCTATTAGGAATCAGATAATTTCTTTTCCTATGTTCGTAGTAAAACCAATTTTCTATCCATGCAGATACTCCTCTCCTACTCAATTCTCTTATAGGATATTTTGTTATTCTCGAGAGCGTAATTAGCAACTTTAATGGTAGCATATTATTGTATGCAAATAGTTGAGCAGTTAAGTAAGCATCCCACCAATTATACCTAGCAAGCTCATCTAATTCTAATTCTTCAATAACTTCAAGCTCATGATATCTTTTCTCCATTCCCAACAATGTCCTTGAAAGCTCATCCAGGCTTACTTGGTCATATTTATTAGAGAAAGCATATGCTTTGATTGCCGGATTACCATAGAATTTGTATAGATCAATATGTATTCCTACTTTCATGTGACCCTCTTTAACTTCACCCTTGCTTACGATTTTAAACGGAATTATTTCATCAGGTATTCCTAAATATTCTGCACGTTTATACAAATACCGTAAATCGAAATTATCACCGTTAAATGTGACCAAAATTGGAACATCCCATAATTCTTCAAAGAGGTCCATGAGCATTAGTCTTTCATCATAATATATTTTGACCGTTGTGATATGACCATTAACGTCTAACTCTCCAAGCAAATAATAATCTCTTGACTCCTTTATTTTAATATCTCCAAGATTCTTTTCCATGCCTCTAAAAGTTTTTAGTAACCATACTTCGCCAGTAACAATTTTCTTTTGCTCCCTAAATTGATATTTAACAAGCGAAATTGCAACTATTGGATCTACAGGCTGCTTCATACTTGGCATTTTTCCGCCGCCAGCTACTTCAATGTCAAGAGCTACGAAATCAATATTGGGTATTGGAGACATTAACACTGGGAGATATTCATCAGCAAGTTCATGGAGATCCTCCGATAGAACTTTATAAATTTCCTTATAATCTGCACTAGCAACTTTTTTCAGTATTGGTTTTCCATCCTCAATATCATAATAAGTACTGGGCCACAGCTTTGTATCATAGATGTAGTTGAGATGATACTGAATCCATGCTTCCCATGAATGTTCTTCACCCAGAATGTTTCTAAGTCCTCCTGGACCCCCAACAGCTAAAGGATCCGAGACAATTACTTTCTTCAATTTTCTTAAAGTGTCTTCAATTAGATCATATCTTTCTATATCAACTATTCCCTCTAACTTTCCTCTCATTTTTTTAGCTGCTCTCCTAATCTCTTCTTCTGGCAGATCAGTCAACATATATGGTTTATGACCAGTTCTATCGTGTAATAGAAAAACTCTCCCAGTTTTCTCATCATAAAACTTCATGAGTGCTTTATTCTCAACAGGATCATATTCCACCGAAAACAAGAAGAGATTCTTAGCATTCTCTATCTCTCTATTCTTCTTAGCCAACTCAAGAAGTCTTTTCCTTTTTTCATCGAATAGCTTAATTGAGATTTCCACCTTAGATGGCATCTTCTGTTTTTCTTCAACTTCTTTTTTCTTTTCTTCCTTTTTCTCCCTAGCTCCAAAAAACGTATCTAGGGTGGCAAAGCCTCCCTTAGAAGCCGCTCTTCTTGCTCTGGCCATTTCAATCATCTAGTCATAACGGAGAATCATAATTAGCTTAAATATTATTTAATCGTGTTTTACTTCTCTTAAAATAAATCCTCCTATAACTTTTACATTTCTCACAATAAATGGTAATGTGAGGCTCTCTATTTTTTCTAATTCTAACTCGCATTGTAACTCCAGGAATTAAGAATTCCTTACATCTCCTGCAGAAGTAAAACTTGTACTGTTTTGGAATTTTAATTCCAAAATTTTTAGCTATTCTTCTGGCTTTTCTTCCAAGTTCTTCAGCTCTTTTTATATTGCCAGCTAACCCCTCCTTCAGCGCCATTTTTAACATATCTTCTACAATTTCTCTAGCTAATTTTTGTCTTAATTTGAACTGGGCTTTTCTACTCAAGAGCATCACTCAATATTAGCATGTCTCATCCTCATATCAGTCTCCAGGATTCCTTGAATGTCAGCTAATTGAGCTACGATACTTTCCAAGGTTAAAAGTGCTGAAAATTCAAATGCTGGTATGAAATTAACTTTCCCTTCCTCTGAAACTCTGTATTCTAAATATTCAATCCTATTCGGTACAATATCCTGCAAAATTATTCTATTATCAGCCAATTTTGCAATACTGGAAGACTCTCTTGAGGTTATATGATAAAGTCTAAGGTCTGTTCTTTTCGCTTCCTTAGAATATAACAAAGGCACAGCACTTTCTCCCGAGCTGGAAATTACAATCAGGATATCATCTTTCTCTCTAAATTTCCAATCTTCAAGTGAAAGTACATTTATTCCAAGATGTTGAAACCTCATGGCAGACATCAAACCAACAATTTCACTAATACCTGCACCGCTAAAATATACTTTTATTCTTATATCTTTAATGGCTTTTGATAAACTATTAATCACCGAAATTAAATCTTCTTTAGACTTACTTAATACACTACTATAGCTCCTAAACGCATTTTCTATCATTAATTCCGCAATTCTTTTAAAAGCATTGATTGGATCGTCCTCATTAATTGAAAGAGCAATACTTGCACCTATTAAAAATGCATTTATTTCTGGAATTGTACCCATAGGCGCTAAGGGAGTTTTCCTTCTATGCTGCATTCTTCTCAAAATATATGAACCATTAACTCTTGATTTTCCAGGTAAATATATTGTTATATCAGCTAATCTGTCTAACTTCGATCCGTGCGTTGCTGTAAATGCTATAATTTTCGCTCCTAACCTTATACCCTCTTCTACAACATAACATGTTGTATTAGTCCAACCACTTGCTGATACCGCAATTATTACATCATCCTTACTTACTGGTTTACTTAGTGTGTCACCAATTATCGAAACGCTTATTCCCTTAAGCTTCAAAGCTTCTCCTATAACTTTAGCAGCTAATCTAGAGCGACCCATTCCTATTAAATGCACTCTTCTTTTATTCCTCTTTATCTTCTCTAGCAGAAGTATTGTGGTTTCTAAGGAATCCACTTGACTCTCAAGTACTGTATTGAGATAATTGTTGCTTACATTTAAGAGGGCTAAAAATGCCTCTGAAAAAACTTTTAATTTGTCTTCTTCGACCTCATCCAACAATTGCAATACGCCTCTCTAATAATTTTTGATATCTGGTTATTTCAGCAATCACTTCAGGAGGCAGTTTTTCCCTTCTCATTCTCTCCATTTCACTCAAAACTTCCTTCATAATTTCATAAAGCAATTCTGTATAGTCTCTAGCTTTGTTAACCACCTCATCAATCTTCTCAAGAACTTTCTTAGTCCTTTCTTCTGATACCATATCGCTATGAAGTCTGTTTATGATGTTGTTTACAATAATCCCTCTTTCCCTCGGCACAATATAGCTTCCTTTAATCTTCCTGATGTATTTTCTATCGAAAAGTTTCTCGATTATCGGTGCATAGGTTGATGGCCTACCTATTCCTCTCTCCTTCATCATTCTAACAATTTCACCCTCGGTCAACAACTTTCCTTTAGGTAAGTCAAGATATTCGACCTTCAATTCCTTAATGCTCATAACTTCTCCTTCTTTGAATTCAGGAATTCTTCTAGGCAAGAAAATATCTCTCATCCTTCTAGTAAAGGCTCTAGCGAAACCACTGAATTTCAATCTTCTAAGACCATAAATTTCCTCTTCAATCTCTGTCTTTCCGTCTATTGGTTCTTTTAATTTAATTCTTAGTTTGACCCTTAGCATTTCTCCTATAGCTTCCTTCATTTGAGATGCCATGAATACTCGCACTATTAGGTCATATAGATTAAATGCTTGAGCTGGTAATTCTTCAGTGAGGATTATCTCTCCCCTCTCCAATGATTCCTTCAAATCAGCTAAAGTTAATGGTCTAGTAGGTCTGATACATTCATGAGCCCCCTCCTCTCCTTTGCTCCATCTCCTCGGTGAGTATAATTCTGAACTAAAGTTCTCCACAATTAATCTCTTAGCAACGTAGAGACCCGCATCAGAAACCCTTGTTGAGTCCGTTCTAATATAGGTGATCAAACCTAATTCGAATAGTTTTTGAGCTAATTTCATAGTTTCATCGGCTCCTAGGCCATAGAGAATTGAAGAGTAGATCATGAGAGAATCTGTAACAAATGGTGGTGGCGGTATGATTTTCCTTTCTTCTTTTTCAACTTTTTCCACAATAATTTTGTCTATTTTCAATTCTCCTTTTATCCTTATTTCGAATCCCTTAACTTTTATTGATGTCCATCTCTCCTTTTGCTTCCAGAGGTTATATCTTTCAACAATCCAAGATAGCACAGGAGACTGTACTCTGCCAGCTGATAAATTCCTCTCTCCTAATAACTTTTGTAGTTCTTCTGAAAGGTAAAAACCGATCCACCTATCTTCTATTCTCCTAATAAACTGCCCTTTAACTAGATCCATGTTAATTGTTCTTGGATTAGCAAGTGCTTTTTCAATCGCTGCTCTCGTTACCTCATGAAATTCTATCCTCTTTATCTTCTTAGCAAAAGGCTTTAGGAGAATTGCGACATCCCAAGCAATTTTCTCACCTTCAATATCGGGATCAGTTCCTATTAAAACGACTTCTGATTCAAGAGCTAATGTTCGCAATGCTTCGATTATAACATGCTTGTCATAAAGGATCTCGCTCTCACCACATCTAGGACATTTTATTGGTATTATCGTTCTTTGAAGCCCTCCAATAGTTTTAGCTGTGGTGTTTAACGGGATGCTATCAAGTATTTTCTTTACCCTAAACAGTTTTTTCTCTTGAGCTTTTTCAGAAAGGACTTTGTCAACAGTGATGTATGGAATGAAAGAATAACCACATTTTCCGCATGTTATTTTTGGTCCAAATATAGGTACAAACTTAAATCTCTTACTAATCTCAACGTTGCCATTTTTACGCTCTAATACAATTATCCCATAAGGCCATTCTAATTCTGAAACTCTGTAATTCTTTATGCGAGGTATCAGACGTCCATTTCTCTTCTCCATGCCTATTTCAGGATAAAATCTATGTGTAATTATGTCAGTAATGTGGCCAAGAGTAGCTATAAGCGACGCTAAATAATTTCCTATTATTATTTCATATACAACGGCACCTGGAAGGACTCTACGAGTTGGTCTTCCAAAGAAGCTTGCTATTGTCCTTGCTTTTGTTGGTGACTCCACAATGAATAAACATGTCTGAAGATGTTCAGTAGCAGGTATCTTTCCTTCTCTAGCCTCTAACACTCTCTTACGATCTCTATCGATTTCCTTCAATAACTCATCAAGATTAACATCGGACAACGGAATAAATGTTGCTTCCACAGTCCATGAGAGCTTTCTGTCTAATTCCTCAAGTAGGCTTTTATTCTGAGCTAGAACAATAGAAAGCCCTTTTGTAATTCCTCCAGCATAAAGTCTTGATGTTCTTCCAGAAGCTTGTATATATGATTTTATGTCCGCGGATAGTATGCTAATTACTTTTTCACCATTCTCTTCTCTTATCTCAAATGGAATTCCGTATCGCTCTAAAAGTTCTATAAGCTTCTCTTTATCTGATAAAAGCTCATCTAGGATTTTATATAGCTTTGCTGTTAGTTCTTTTATCTTAAGTTGCGGTGAAATTTCTTCCTTTTCTTTAGCCTCTTTTTCAACTTCTTCTTCTATCTCCTTAAGTATCTCATCTATACTTCTCTTCGTTAAATTCTCAGCTAAGCCTCTTTCAATGCTTGCAATTTCACTCTGCTTAAGCCAGACAATATTAAGCATAAACTCTCTCAAAAGATCCTGCACATCCTCCTCCACAATAGGCGCTAATTTTCTCATTATAAACGCTAGATAGAGAGGATTCGTTTTTCTTTCGAGTCTCACACCAAATTTCGGCACTTTGATAAAAATGGCATATCTAACTCTTTCAGGAAGATCTAATCCTCTTACAAGCAAACCATAGGGAGATGCCTTACCAACTAAAATATCAACTTCTCCACTAGCAAATTTTTCAATAGCTGCTATGACCTCAGAACCCGACTCAACAGATACTCCTAAAGCTTTTATGCCTTCTTTTGACAACTCTTCTACTAGTTTATTTAATATCTCTTCGCTATCAGCTCCTCTAGCAATAAAAACAAGACCTCCAGAACCTATTTTCTTGATAAGTTCTACCGCCCTTTTTATCAAAACTTCATTAGTAACTTTCTCCTTTCTCTCTAATAGAACATCATCATAA
>Ga0180301_10002212_pt1 | contig 15270 bp, 13 predicted proteins | sample GuaBasSediGuay16_FD_121797 | JGI IMG/M metagenome (GOLD analysis project Ga0180301, IMG submission 121797) | Subseafloor sediment microbial communities from Guaymas Basin, Gulf of California, Mexico - Guay16, Core 4569-2, 12-15 cm | ecosystem: Environmental > Aquatic > Marine > Hydrothermal...
ATTATCACCTTAGTTAAATGGTGATTAAAATGAGCGGAGGAGGGTTGATTTCCAAAGAAGAAACAGCCTTGATTATTATTGATGTTCAAGAGAAGCTTTTTCCATTAATATCCGATAAAGAAAAAACTCTCAAGAATATACAAAAACTTATACAATTTGCCAAAATAATTAATATGCCAATTATTCTAACCGAGCAATACCCTAAGGGTTTGGGTCCAACAATTCCGGAGATTAAAGAGCTAGTTCCCAACATTCAACCAATAGAGAAGCTTGAGTTTAGTTGCTTTGGCTCAGAAAAATTTAGACTTATCCTGAGGGAATTAAATGTTAAAACCCTCATAGTTGCTGGGATAGAGACTCATATCTGTGTTATTCAGACATCTATTGAGGGCATAGAGAATGGCTATAGGGTATGCGTAGTTGCTGATGCAACCTCATCAAGAAAAATGGAGGACAAGAATATAGCCATTAAAAGAATGATGCAGAATAATGTTGTGGTGGTTTCGACAGAGATGCTCATATATGAATTGTTGAAAAAGGCTGGAACGCAGGAATTTAAAGAGGCGCTGAAACTAATAAAATCCTGATATCCGCTCACCAATGTAAGTGATTAAAATTAACTATATATGTATGTTAATACTTGTTTTAATTGTGCGGATGGAGTCCCAGAACTAGAATGGTTAAGGGTTTATTAAAAGTTGTTGTTTACGCCTTATCTGCGCTTCTACTATTCTTAGGTGCAGTTTTCATGATGTCATTCAATCTTGGAATCCTCTACTTTTTCGTTGGGCTAATATTTACATCTATAGCCATAATATTGTTAGTGTTTAGTCGCGAAAGAAAACCAATAGAGATTAGACAAACAATATCGATTGGTGGTCCTATAAAAGTTAAGGAAGTGCGCTGTCCAGTTTGTGGGGCAGTAATAGACGTAACGAAAGTTAGAGTTGTATCTGGAAAACCGATAGTTACCTGCGATTATTGTGGGAACAATTTCGAATTAACTGAGGAACCATTATGGTAGTAAGAGTAAATGGTAGGAAAATGATAAAGCATTACGCTAACATTTCAATTCTTACTTTACTTCTGCTCCTATTCATTATTGTAAATGTCACTCCAACATCTAGGAGCCAAATCACATATAGAGTTGATAAGGAATGGGTAGAGATATGGGTGAACGAAGACGGGTCAATCGACATACTATATAACATAACAATAACATATACTTCCGGCTTTCCAGAAGGCATAGTTACAATAGGAATGCCTAAAAGGGACTTCGAAATCCAATATGTTCAAGATGAAGAAGGCAGAAACCTAGGATATCAACCCTTTTCAGAAGACGGATTCTACGGTGTTGATGTACAACTTAATAAGCCAATAAAACTGAATAAACAGTACACTGTGATTGTTTATGCCATAATTCCGGAAATGATCTACAAGGATGAGACAAATCCGGGAAATGTAGGACTAAAATTTTACCCATCAACATTTGACACCGCAGAAGCCCCTATAGGTAATATTAGGGTTGCGATAGCACTTCCCAAAGAAGTAAAAGAGGGCGAGGTTAAATACCTAGAAGGACGAAAATTCGATGAAGTTTATAGAAACGAAGAGAATCTTCTCGTTTACTGGGAGGCGAATAACTGGCCAGCTTATGAAGAGTTTTGGGTTGGCGTTTCCTTTCCAGAAAAATATGTTAATTTAGGCCCAGATGTGTGGCATTATATTCTGATTGGTATTTCAGTAGCTGTTTTCTTCATCGCCATGGTAATTGTTGTGGTAGTGGCTTATAGAAGGCTTAGAAAAGACGAATATGAGAAGCCCAGAATAGCGATCGAAGCCCTAGGTCCAGCTCGCGGTCTAACAGCTGTCGAAGCGGCAGTTGTTCTAGACCTAAAGCCTGTGAAAGTTTTAACAATGATTCTCTTTAGTCTATTGCTTAAGAAGGCTGTTGTAATTTTATCAACAGATCCCGTCGTTAAGCTTAAAAAACTAATAGAAGGAGAAGAAAACAAGCCTATAAATCTCAGATATTACGAAATTGATTTTCTACACGCTATAAAATCGGATGGAAGCCTAGATGATGAATTACTTGCGAAAACTTATCTGAATCTCCAGGATACAGTAAATTTCAAGATAAGGGGATTCTCAAGAATAGACACAGTAAATTATTATAGGGCTATTGTCAGTAGGGCTTGGCAACAGGTAATTCAAGCGGACACGCCTGAACTTAAATGTAAAGCTCTAGAAGAAAATATGGAGTGGCTTTTAGCGGATGAAGAGTTTGAAGAAAGGCTTAAAGTAGCTTTTCCACCAGACATCATAATTTATCCTAGACCTGATTGGTGGTGGTATTGGCACTGGCCTACGCCGCCAACTCAACCCCGTGGAGGCGGGGGGAAACCAGCATCTATACCGGGTCAAGACTTCGCAAATAACATAGTTTTAGCTTTACAGAAAACCGCAAACAATATTGTCTCTAATGTGCAGGAACTTGCAAATCGTCTCGTCCCATCTCAAAAATCCCAAGCTAAACAGAGATCTCTCAGGTTTCCTAGTTGCGTTTGTGCATGTGCTAGTTGCGCTTGCGCTTGTGCATGTGTTAGCTGCGCATGTGCATGTGCACATGGAGGTGCCAGATAAATGGTTAGATTTAACCTTAAGAAGATTATTTCCAGGGGGCTTAAGCTTCCCTTATATCATCTAAGAGTTCATGATGATGAACATAAAGGTTTGAGGCTTCATTTAAGGCTTGAAAAGGATGGTAGCGGCGTGTTAATCATTAATGCTTCTAGAGTTCTTTTCCTGAATAAAACGGCAGCTGAGTACGTTTCATCATTTATTAAGGGTGATAGTGAGGACGAAACCGTAAAGAAGATTGTTAAACGCTATAAAATTGATGCTGAAACGGCTCGGAGAGATTACCGTGAAGTTCTTTATGTGATAAACACTTTTGTTAATACCCCTGATGTATGTCCAGTTTCCTATCTTGGCGTTGAAAAGCTGGAGCCTTTCCAAAAGGAGTTAAGTGCGCCCTATCGTATGGATTTGGCAATAACTTACAGATGCAACAATAGGTGCATACACTGTTATACTGGAGGCCCAAGAGAAACAAGGGAGCTAAAAACCAAAGAATGGTTTAAGGTTATGGATAAAATCTTTAGGTTAGGGATTCCACATATTGTCTTTACTGGCGGAGAGCCGACATTAAGAGACGATCTACCCGAGCTTATTGCTTATGCTGAAAGGATCGGACTCATATGCGGTTTAGTTACGAATGGACGCAGACTTAAGGATGAGGATTACTTCCAAAAACTTGTTGACGCAGGTCTAGATCATATTCAGATAACCCTCGAATCACATAACCCACAAATTCATGACAAGATAACTGGCGTTACGGGAAGCTGGGAGGAAACAATTGAAGGATTAAAGAATGCTATTGAGTCACCCATTTATACTCTAACGAACACGACCCTAAACAGGTACAATGTTGATGGGATTCTGGATACAATAGACTTTATTCATAGTCTCGGGCTTAAGCAATTTGCATGTAACAGCCTAATATATTCTGGAAAAGCCGCGGAGCCCAAGGTTATTAGGGAATTTGCGATTAAAGAATCCGATCTGGAACCCATACTAATTAAAATTAGGGATCACGCCCGGAAGCTTGGGATGGAATTCATATGGTACACGCCGACAGAATACTGTGTTCTAAATCCTCTGAAGCTTGATCTTGGAATAAAAACCTGTAGTGCATGCCGCATAAGTATGTGCATAGAACCTGATGGGACGGTTATACCATGCCAAAGCTACTTCTCGCCTTTAGGAAATATGCTGAAAGATAAATGGGAGAAAATTTGGTGGAATCCACTATGTCTAGAGATAAGATCGAGGAAATATGTTCCAGAGAAATGCTATGAGTGCCCAACCCTGAATGTTTGCGGTGGGGGATGCCCATTAAAAATTAAATACGAGACGTATATTTGTAGTGGCATACCATAAGCCGTAAACCATTTCAATCATTCTTTGAAACAAGTCCAGTAACTGCTCAATATTTCTTTTAATCCATTAACGATCCTCACTACTCTCTCCTTGCTTTGTCGAGGATTTGCCAGCGCAGGATAATGATCCTCAATCTCCGCCTCAGCTATGTTTAGGTCAGCTATACCGGCTATAAGCGCATACCAACAATATGGCAATACAAGCGTATTATATCCGCTGGCAACAAAAAGCATAGCTTTTCCATCGCAAACTCTATCAGAGACCTGACTGATTAATCGCGCTATTTTAAAGAAGCCTTTAGCTGTTAAGCCCAAGCTTCCTAAATGATCCGCAAAATGCGCATCGCTCCCGCCATTCGCCAATATTATGTCCGGCTTAAATTCTTTAGCAAGCGGCGGAAATATTTCATTTAATGCATACAGGTATGCCTCTTCACCTGCCCTCATCGGCAATGGAACATTAACATTGTAGCCTTTTCCCTCACCCTTACCTATTTCGTTGATGAACCCGCGTCCCGGATAAATTGTCATTGGATCCTGATGGAATGAAATGACCAATACTGTTGGATCTGAGTAGTATATGTCGCTTGTTCCATTTCCTGCATGAACATCGTAATCAAGGACTAGAAACTTTTTGAGGTTAAATTTTTCTCTGAGGTGCTCAATCAATATCGCTATATCATTAAATAGACAGAAGCCTCCGCCATAATTTCTACCAGCATGGTGGAAGCCCCCGCCCAGAGCTACCGCCCTCTCGAACTCTCCGGTAACCACGGCTTCCCCAGCTCTAAGAACCCCACCAATAATGTACATTAACGCCTCTAAGATGCTCTTTGAGGTTGGCGTATCTATATCGTACGGCTCTCCCCTTTCAGCTAAACTGAAAATATGATTAACGTAATCTTTGGTGTGAACCTTTAACAGATCTTCCTTCCTAGCGGGTTTAGGCGTAATTAATTTTATATTAGGCAGATTGAATAGACCTTTCTCCTCAAAATACTTCTTAGCTTTTATGAACCTATCCCCTCTAAAAGGGTGATTGACACCCAAATCATATTGAACGAACTTATCATGATACGTTATGCATGTTTTTCTAGGGGGCAAAATTCCATTCGCCCCATACAACTAAATAAAAATATGGGTTTAATAAGAAAAGATTTTCTCTCATCCTACTCCGATTTCTTCTCTTCCTTCACTTCTAATCTTTGATGCGGCTATAACATCATCTATTCTCAGAATCATTGTTGCAGCGTCAACAGCCGATTTTATCGCATGCTCCTTAACTAGCAGTGGCTCTATAACACCCATCTTATACATGTCAACAATCTTACCGGAGAAAACGTCAACGCCCAAGAAGCGTCCATCAGTTTTTTCATGCCCAGCCTTTAGGCTGACGAGTATGTCAATAGGCTCTAGTCCAGCATTTTCGGCAAGGATTTTAGGTATAGACTCAATAGCCTCAGCAAATGCTTCTAGGGCAAGCTGCTCCCTACCACCAATCTTGGGCACATAGATTCTAAGTTCTTTTGCTATTTCCGCCTCAACAGCGCCTCCACCCGCTACAATGAGATTTTTTCTGACAACATCTGATAAAACCATAAGTGCATCTCTGAGAGCCCTCTCAGCTTCATTAGCCATTCTTTCCAGTCCAGCGCGCACTAGAATTGCTACAGCCTTTGGATCCCTGCATCCTTCAACGAAAACTATTTTTTCGTCACCTATCTTTCGTTCCTCAACAAGCCTCGCATAGCCTAGATCCTTTTCGGTTAAATCTTCTAGATTGGTGACTATTCTGCCGCCTGTAGCCTTAGCCAGTTTCTCCATATCTGACTCCTTAGCTCTTCTAACCGCTAATATTCCCTCTTTAGCTAGAAAGAACTGAGCCATATCGTCGATGCCCTTCTGACAGATGACAACATTAGCGCCGGCGGAGGCAATCTTAGAGATCATATTTTTAAGAATTTTGTTTTCTTGATCTAGAAAAGCCTTCATCTGATGGGGAGTCTTCATTCTTATTTCAGCGTTAAATTCCGTTTTTTCGACCTCTAATGGGCACTTAAGGAGAGCTATTCTAGCGTTTTCGACGCGTTTTGGCATACCGGCGTGAACAACTTCCTTATCAAGAACAACACCTTTAACAAGCTCTGTTTCAAGCAGGCTCTTCCCAGTTTTCTTAATGATTTGGATATCATCTACGTCTGCAACTAAAGTTTTTCCTCTCTTCTCAATTATTTGTTTAATTGCCTCAACAGCTATTTCAGCCAGATGTTCCCTAGCGGCTCCTACAATCTTGCTTCTCATCGATGTTATAGCTAGCTGCTTTAGGATCTCATTATTTTCCAAGCTTATTGGAACCGAGACCTTATTTAGGATTTCAAGAGTTTTTTGCATCGCCCTTCTATATCCACCGATAATTATTGAAGGATGAACATTCTGATCAAGTAATTCTTCAGCCTTTCTAAGCAGTTCTCCGACAAGAATCACGGCGGTTGTTGTTCCGTCACCAACCATTTTATCCTGGGTTTTAGCAACCTCAACAACTATCTTTGCAGCTGGATGCTCAACTTCTATTTCGCCGAGAATAGTTGCGCCATCATTAGTTATTGTAACGTCTCCCAAGCTATCAATGAGCATTTTATCCATGCCACGTGGACCAAGAGTACTCTTAATGGTTTCAGCAACGATTCTAGCCGCTACAATATTATTCCTCTGCGCGTCTCTTCCTCTACTTCTTGAGGATCCCTCCTTTAGAATTAGAATTGGTTGACCACTACGTGTCCGAGCTAGATATGCCAAACTTAAATTCCTCCGCTTAACTAATTTGGGCGCGAATACCAGAAGAAACATACCGAGAATATAAAAACATTACTGGAATTAGGTAACATCCTCTCATTTTTTCAACGATTAAATTTTGTCAGTTAAATGGAAACCGTCAATTTCATTAATAAAATTACATCACTAATAATTAACTGACAAAATTTACGTAAAAAGAGCATATATCTTTACGGATATACTCTATTTATTAATCTTGGGAATGCTATAGCATCTCTTATGTGATCAAGTTTACATATCCATGCCACTGTTCTTTCTACACCAAGTCCGAAACCGGCGTGGGGAATTGATCCATAACGTCTTAAGTCTACATACCATTTATAATCTTCAGGGTTCAGATTGTTCTCCTCTATTCTTTTCAGCAGCTCATCTAAGTCATCTATTCTTTGGCCTCCGCCAGTTATTTCGCCATACCCCTCCGGTGCAAGTAGGTCAGCGGATAATGTTACTTCCGGTCTTTTTGGATCAGGCTTATGATAGAAGGCTTTAGCTGTTCTTGGGTAATGGGTTATAAAGAATGGTTTGTCAAACTTTAGAGTTAGATGCTTCTCCTCAACCCATCCGAGATCTTCTCCCCACTCAAATTTTATTCCGTCTCTGTTAAGTATTTCAACGACCTCATCGTATGTAATCCTCGGGAAAGGAGGTTCGATATTTAATAGATCTTTAGGAGGTCTTCCTAAAGCCTCTAAGTTTCTGGCAGTTGTTGGATCTTCGCCTAAGCTATGTAGTATGTGGGTTAGTAGTTTTTCCTCGATTTTCATTATACCATCTAAATCGCACCATGGAACTTCAACTTCAAGATGCCAGAATTCCGTTAAGTGCCGTCTAGTTCGGGATTTTTCGGCTCTGAATGATGGGGCAATAGTATAGATTTTCCCAAGGCTAGCTATAGCAGCTTCAGCATACAATTGCCAGCTCTGAGTTAGATAGGCTTCTCTATCAAAGTATTTTACGGCGAAAAGTGTTGCGCCGCCTTCGCATGCGGCGGTTATGAGTATGGGCGCATGGAATTCCGTGAAGCCATTCTCATCTAGCCATTCTCTAGCTGCTTTGAGTAGCCTAGATCTTATTTGGAGAATTCTCTGCATTTTTTGGCTTCTAATCCATAGATGTCTATTATCAAGAAGAAAGTCGGGTCCGTGATACTTTTTTGCTATTGGGAAGCCTTCTTCGGCTTGATGAATAACCTTTAAGCCGGATGCTTGTATTTCATATCCTCCCGGGGCTCTTCGGTCTTCTCTAACGACTCCGGTTAGTTCTATTGCTGATTCTTGCGTGAGCTTCTTTGCAACCTCAAAGGTTTCATTATCCACTTTATCTCTTTTAATTGTGCATTGAATTATTCCAGTTCCATCTCTAACTATGAAGAAGTGTATTCCTCCACTTGAACGCTTATTATGAAGCCAGCCTCTAATAGTCACTTTTTCATCGACATGTTTTCCTGAAAGTATCTCTGAAACTTCAATTATCTGCGTCATAATGATCCTTCTTCACCCTTTTTAGGGATGATTCAAGAAAAATATTAGTCTACATTATAATAACGTTTTTGAGAGTTTTCCTGAATCCCCTCTTCATTTAACGGGGTTTACTTCTTTCCCTTAATTTCTCTGGTCTTATCCAAGATCATTCGCAGTATCTTTACATCGGGTAGACAGCCCTCTGGAGGCTCAACTATCTTCTTTAGCGGTAGCGGAACATGATCCATCCGGTAGGTTGTTCCTTCAGTTTCTATGCCAACAAATGTTGAGGGAATTACAATGTCAGCCATTGAAGCTGTAGGAGAAGGATGGGGATCAATAACTATTAGAGGATTTTTAACAAGATTCTCCACGCATTTCTTCGGGAAGTTTGAGACTGGATCTGAAGCCACTATGAGAGCCGAATCGACATCGCCTCTTAAAAGTACGTCAATCGCCGATGTTTCTCCAGGATTATATCTTGGATATCCGTGAGAGAAATCAACTGCATAAGGATATCCAGTTTGCCAGGTGAAAACAGTATTCGCGCCAGTGACGTTAAAGTGCCCTCTCATCGGCATTATGAGAAACTTTGTGAAACGATTTAAATCCCTTGTAAGCTTTATTGCAGCTTCAACATTTCTTGATCTGCCAACGCTCATCGTTAAACCTAGACCAAAGAATATTATGCCAAATTTTGAATTGACCATTAGATCGGCTAACTCCTCGAGGGTTTCAACAGGGACCCCCGCAACCTTATCAACATCTAATTCCTCATCACGAATTAAAGCGCGTAATGCTTGGAGGACATCATAGTCTCCTCCAGGTTCAACCCTGATAAACAGATCCGCTAAGTCAGCTGATCGGGTTCTCCGGACATCTACGACAACAAGCTTTCTCTCTTCAGGAGGAGGCAGTAAAGTTGGCCTAGCCTCTTTAATAGTTGGAAGAGCTTCGCTTCCTCTCTTAAATACTAGGTCTGCTACTCTGTAACGCTTCTTTCTAGCTGACTCAAAGATTAGCCGTGAAAGATAGCGCTTCCATATGCTCTTCTGAAATCTTCCCTCAGCAAGAGCCGTGTAGCGCTCTATATGGCGTGGATGAGAATTCCAGGGGTTGCTACCCCAGTATATGATTAGGTCGGCTCTATGGCGTATCTGACCCAACGTGCACGCGGGTAGACCTACTTCTTGCACGGCTACAATTGAGGGGCCATGACATACAGTTGAAGTATTATCTATTATTCCACCAACCTCTTCAGCTAGCTCTAGACCGACTCTTATGGCTTCACAGCTAGTTGAGCTCCAACCATAGAGAAGCGGATGGGAGGAGTTAGCGAGGATCTCCGCGCTCCGTTCTATGGCCTCTTCAAGTGAGACTTCAACAAGTTCACCGTTTTTTCTTATAAGGGGCTTAGTGTTTCTATGTTTATCATAATTCAGAAATTTTGATGCGCCAAATGCACAGGCGTTTCTGACATCAATTATCTGATTATCTTCAATTATGACTTCTATGTCATCGCAACAGCATCCGCAGACGGGGCAAACAACATTCGAAATTACATCCATACTTCTTCCTCCACTTAATTACCTCTTATATTTCTTATAGGCCTCAGCAAGTAAATTCCTTAAGCTTGAGACAGGCTCATTTGTGGGTTCAACCTTAGCTTTTAAACCTTTGAGAAGCGGCATGCCAGTTCCCTCAGTTTCAGGATTCAAAACGGCGTTTGCCCATGGTCCATACGGAATGAATATTATGCCAGGGGTTCTTATTCTTCGGGATTTTTTGGCTTTAACAATGACTGATCCTACCTCAGTTGTAATCTTGACATTATCACCATCTTTAATATTTAATCTCTTCATATCTTCCACATTCATCTCGCAAACAGCAACATTTAACAAGTATTCCTCAGAAAATTTACCTCGCTCCTTGCCACATCCCTGATCAATTGTCCGTCCGGTAATTAAGATAAGATCCATATTTAGTCACCTTTCAATGGACAATTTTCTATTAGATATTTTTCTTGAAAAGACTTTCTCACTTAAATAATTAATTACAATTTATGGATTGAAACCTATTGAAATTTGCGGAAATATGAACAATCTTTTCGATGAGTAAACTTGTAGGTAACATTAGCTACACAAACTATCTCAGTGACTGATAAGAGACAGACTCAGATTATTTGCCATCATTGCCGAAAAATAAGAAATAGGTTTTGACGATAGAAAATTTAATTTCGGAGAATAATAAATTTAGAAAGAATGCTTAAAGCTCTTGTTGGAGTGAAAATGTATGTTTCGTTATGAAGGGGTTGAAATTGAGGATACTTTTGCTGAAATGTTCGATATGTGGATTGGCAGGGCTTTAATAACTGCTGAGAATGAAAAGTGGGCTTTAACAGCGGCTGAGGTTGCAACAGGATTTGCATCCTCAATAATTGGCTCTCCAGCCGAGGCTGGGATTGAAGGTATTGTTCCGGCTAATGAGACGCCGGATGGACGAACTGGCGTTTTAATACAGATCTATCATCGCACTAGAAGCGAATTAAAGAGGCAAATGATAGGGCGAATAGGACAGTGCGTAATGACTTGTCCGACAACGGCTGTTTTTGACGGCTTGAGAGAGGCAACCAGAAGACTCAAGGTTGGCAGAAGCTTGCGCTTCTTTGGCGACGGCTTTCAGAAACTTGATGAAATGTATGGTCGGAAAGTTTGGCGCATACCAGTTATGGAAGGAGAATTTATTGTTGAAAATAGTTTCGGCGTTAAGAAGGGCGTGGCTGGCGGAAACTTCTTTATAATGGCGAGGGATCTTAAATCCGGGCTTTCCGCAGCTGAAGCCGCCGTTGAAGCTATACGGAAGAATGTTAGAGGCGTCATACTTCCGTTTCCAGGCGGCATATGCCGATCCGGATCTAAGGTTGGTTCATTAAAATATAAGCTTCCAGCATCAACAAATCATCTGTATTGTCCAAAATTGAGGGACATCCTACCGGACAGTCAGGTTCCTAAAGAGGTTAACACAATCTATGAGATCGTGATAAATGGGCTTAGCTTAGATAATGTTAAGATGGCTATGGCTGAAGGAATAAAGGCGGCGGTTAGGATTCCTGGAGTCGTTAGGATATCTGCTGGAAACTATGGTGGTAAAATAGGACCTATGAAAATTTACTTATATGAGATTTTAGAGGGCTAATTTCCTCTTCAATCCTTCCTTAATCTTCTTCTAACAGCCGGATTCGTATCAGCAAGCCTTTTCAATACGGATTCAAAACTCTCATCGGGTGAGAGCTCTCTTTCAATGAATAGACCAGTTCTACCAACTCTATCGCGGCGCAGTAATGCGCGGACTCTATCAAGCACTGTATCAACTGATATTCTGAGTAATTTAGCAACCCTTTCTTCTTGCCCCATTATACTACTTTCAATATGCCCTCTTTCAGTTGGTTCAATAAGCATTAACCGCTTGTCTACGCCAGGGACTCTTAAGCCCTTTTTGAGCATGGAGAGAGTCGCTTCACCACCGAAGCGATAGAATTCCCTTTCAATATTCCTCATCCTTGATAGTGGGAATGATACGCATCTCTGCTCATCAATCTCGATGTAACCCTTAATTGAGTATGAGGGAGTCGCCTGAACTAATACACGTCTACTAATTGGTAGCCCGAATCTTCTAAGGGCGTTTTCAATAGTAAATGATGGAAAAATTTGCGGAATGAAAACATCTATGTCGCTTTTAGGTGAAACATCTCCGCGGGCAATGCTTCCATGAACGATACAGAATATATGGGCGCTCTCGAGAGCCTCCATGATTTCTATTGCTTTGGCCCTTAGATCCGTCAGAAGGCTCCAATGCTCAGCGCTATAAAAAACCTCAAGTCTCTCGGCATATGTTAAAGGCTTTTTGGCCAAATCTAATCCCAGAAGATTATTTGTTATTCTTCAAGATATTTTCTTAACGACTTCCTATAAATCATAACTCCAATAACAAAAACTATAAGCGTTACCACCGAGGCGCCAAAAATATAATGGGCAACCTCCATCAGGTTAGCTTCAAAGACTATTACTTTTCTGATGGCTTCTATAGCCCATGTAGCTGGACTGTACTCGGCTAATATCTGCATCCACTCTGGAAACCATTCCTTCGGGAACCATATGCCCGTTAAGAAAGCCAACAATAGACCTAGAGATGTGCTTAAACCGGAGGCTCCCTTCGCACTTTTCGTCACAAGTGAGAGTATAGAGCCCAATCCCAATACCATTAGGGCTAAGATTAGAAGCATTAGAGGCACAATCCAATGTTCGATACGAAGGGGATTCCAGTATATTTTAGCGCCGCAAACTCCTATGCCGAAAGCAATTGTGATTATTGATATGAGGAATAAGGATGCTACTCCAGATAAGACTTTTCCAGCTATTAACTCTGAGGGCGTTATGGGAGATGCCAGTATTTTTGGTAGACATTTCTTCTGTTTCTCCTCCATAAGGGCTAATGAGCCCATATTTAAGCCGCTGTAGAGCAGAGCCATTCCTAAGGCTCCCATCGTATACCAGCCTATCCAAGCCTCTCTGGATATTAGTGTTTCAGGCGAAATTTTATTGAGGATGAGGTTTATTGGTTCGGCTATACCTATCAGGAAACTTTCAATAAATTTTAAATCAATGTTGTCTTCTGGAATGAATTTTAGCATCCAGCTGATTTTCTCCTTTGAAACTGTTCTACTGAATTCATCTAGAAAAGCATTCAGCATGAAGATGTTTATTTGGAAGGATTGAATGTTTGCGGCGCTCACATAAACTTTTAGGCTTGCCTGGTGAAAAGTTAGCTCTTTCCCGAAGCCTTTCGGTATTATGAGGCCAGCATCTACTCTCCCCTTTTTAATATCATCTAGCATTAGAGTTTCGTTTTCGTAGACTTGAACGTTGAATAGTTTAATTTCATCATATTCGGCTTTTTCCAGAACATCTACAAGTAATGAGCCATTCAATTGATATTCTGAGCCTATATCATAATTAATTACGCCGATGCTCATGGTTCTAGGCGCGTTGGTTTCGGGGGGAATGAAAATGTATGCTGTGAGAACTAGCCATAGAAGCGGCCATACTATCATCCAGAAAATTGCTGTCTTATCTCTAAATAGCTCTTTTAAATCCTTGATTATGAAGGCTTTAATTGCGTTGATTCTCAATTTTCACTAATCCTCCTACCGGTCAATCGTAAGAAGACATCTTCAAGGGTGGGCTTAGTGATTCTTATGGATGTGAGCTTGATTCCCGCCCTAAAAAGCTCGAAAGCTACTGAGGAGAGAGTGATATCTGAATTTTCAGTATAAATCTTAAGGAAACCTTCCTTAGCTATCATGTCTTTTATATCTAATTGATTCTTTAGGGTTTCCAAAGCTTTATGATGGCTTTCAGGTTCAGCGAGCTCTACGCTTATTACGGCTTTAGGCGCATAGGTTCTCTTTAAGTCATCAGGTTTTCCTTCAGCAATTATTCTCCCAGAATTCATTATGGCTACTCTATCTGAGAGGGCTTCAGCCTCTTCCATGTAATGTGTTGAGATTATAATTGTTCTGTTTGAGTCTCTAATTTCATTTAGAAGATGCCAAACATCCCTTCTTATTTTGGGGTCTAGGCCAGTTGTAGGCTCATCGAGTATAAGCAGCTTTGGATCATTTATTAACGCCGCGGCGAGATTAAGTCTCTTCTTCATTCCTCCAGAATAAGTTTTCACGGGTTTATTAGCGTACTCCTCCAAACCCACCTTCTTTATAAGGCGTTTAGATTTTTCCTTCGCGGTTTTCCCGGTTATTCCATATAGGTTAGAGTAAAACATTAGGTTTTCGAGGCCTGTTAAATCTTCATACAAGGCTGGATCTTGGGGGCAATAATTGATTTTAAATCTAATTTCCGTACTTTTATTATTCTTACCTAATATTTCGATTGTTCCTTCATCTGGCTCTATGATTCCGGCAATCATGGAGATTAAAGTTGACTTTCCAACCCCATTTGGTCCAAGAAGCCCATAAACTTCGCCAAATTCGACGTCAAAACTTACTTTGTTTACCGCTATTTTATTTCCGAATCTTTTTGTGAGTCCTCTTACTTTGACAGCCTTCTTCATTACAATTACCTAGAGTTAAGTATTACTTAAGGGAAATTAATTTATTGTATATAAAGAGTTTGGAAGATCTCTTATTTCTTAAAGAGGGATGGCGTCAACCTTTACCTTTATATTGTCTATTTTCTATATTTGCCATGCTTAACGGATGGTTGGATAGCTATTAAGAGGATGGATTTGATTTGAAGGAAGAATACTTGTTTATGCTTTTTCTATTGTTCTTTTGGTTAGTGATTTATATACTAAATAAGATTCTGCCGCTGAAGAAGTATGGTTTAGATGTTAAGCCGTTCTTCATTAAGTATGAATCTGAGAGGTTTAGGAGGTTTCTCTATAAGTATTCGGGTAAATGGAAAATTTTATGGAAGTTTTTCTCATATATAAGCATCTTTTTAGGTTTTGGGCTCATGATTTTTTCCATAATATTTCTACTTGGAAATCTTGCCAAAATGTTTTTTCTGGGAGGACGGGGAACAACCGTTGTACCCGTGATTCCCGGTTTGACGCTTAGCTTATATTGGCTGCCATACTTTCTGGTAGCCATCATAATAGCGGTTTTCATTCATGAAGCTGCTCATGGCATAGTAGCTTTGATTGAGGGCATACATATAAGGTCTGCTGGAGCGTTTGTATTAGCTGTTTTCCCCGGCGGTTTTGTTGAAATTGACGAAATGGAGCTGAAAAGACTTCCATATGCATCGAGGATTAGGATTTTTTCAGCTGGGGCGGCTTCGAATATTTTAGGTGGGCTTCTAGTCTTTCTTGTTGCGTCATGTCTTTTTACTCAGGTGTCTTCCGGCATAGTTGTGCTTAATGTCTTGGATGGTGGCCCCCTTGATCTCGCCGGAGTTAGG
>Ga0180301_10002213_pt1 | contig 15261 bp, 12 predicted proteins | sample GuaBasSediGuay16_FD_121797 | JGI IMG/M metagenome (GOLD analysis project Ga0180301, IMG submission 121797) | Subseafloor sediment microbial communities from Guaymas Basin, Gulf of California, Mexico - Guay16, Core 4569-2, 12-15 cm | ecosystem: Environmental > Aquatic > Marine > Hydrothermal...
GTTAACCAAGTTATCCCCAAGCTACACGCTTGGGGACGGGGCTGAATTGACACAGCCCTCAACTCCACATGAGGGGGTAGAGCTGGCCTGTGGCCTAAAACCTCTATCCCCAAAAGCGGAGAATCTCCCCGCTTCAGCGGGGAGAGTGTCAACATATATGGTGAGGGTAAGGTTGACTGAAAACTTTAAGAGTGCTTTAGCTAAACTGATAATATTCATAGTGCTCTACGTATCGCTTTCTGCAGCTATCCAGTTCTTTTTTACACGAATTTTAATTTCCTTGGCAAGTCCAGACATAATGAGCTATAAGGTTTATGTGGATGTTCTCCTAGCTCTTCTATTTGGATACTTAATTGTCCTCTCCTTCTCCAATCTTATCTACTGGTCTTTGAGGGTTCGATATGACCATTCTACCTCTGCAGCTGTAAGAAGTCTTTTTAAAATTATTGGCATTGGAGCCATGGTGGCCGTTCTTACAGGTTCCTTTTCAGATCCCACTGCAGGCGTCGCTTTAGGTGGATTTATCGGAATGGTGGTTGGTTATGCTTCACAGCATGTCTTGGGACAAGTGATGGCGGGGCTTTTTCTCCTCCTCTCAAGGCCTTTCATGATAGGAGATAAAATTGAAGTCTCAGGTGTTACAGGAATTGTAGAAGATATTACCACGCTCTTCGTTATAATTCGGACAGATGATAATAAACGTGTACTTTTACCTTGCAATTCTCTGATCGGATCGAAGATAGTGAAACACCATGTGAAAAAGAATAATTAGACTGGATTAATCAATATATTTTGATGGTTAATTTAAAAATTTCAAATTCAAATGCCTTTCTAAACGCTTTAAAAGAAAATTTAAATATATACGGGAAAGATTATGTAGCCCTTATAACTGGAAGATCAAATGATCCTTTCAGATTACTTGTGATGACAATCCTTTCCCAAAATACTTCAGATAGAAATGCCATGTTAGCTTTCAAAAATCTCTCTTCAAAGATTCAAATAGATGCTGCTTCACTCGCATCTGCCCCCTTACCGCTAATTAAAGAGCTGATTCGTCCAGCTGGACTATTTAGAAGGCGTGCAGAAATTTTGAAGAATGTTTCAACGATAATCCTTGAAAGATTTAATGGAAATTTAGAGAACATTCTGAACAGACCCTGCAGAGAAGCGAGAGAAATTTTGATCTCCCTGCCAGGTGTTGGAAGGAAGACTGCTGATATCCTTCTACTTTTCACTGGCCGCTGCAAAACTTTTCCAGTGGACACACATATAAGTCGTGTTTCGAAGAGGATTGGTGTGGTTCCTGAAAATGCAGACTATGAGCAGATTAGATCTGCTTGGATGAAGCTGTATGAACCTTCCAATTATCTTCTGCTTCATCTATTATTGATAGCTTTGGGAAGGTCTTATTGTAAGTCTCGAAATCCTCTACATGATCAGTGTCCAGTTAGGTATTGGTGTAAATATTGGATGACATTGAAAAATAGAATTTGACATTTAAATGTTCATTTGAGCCATATATGCCATATATCCATCATATATCATCTTTAAAGACAAAGTTATCAAGGCTATTGCAAATATTCTTCTCAAATTTTTAGGTTTTATATCTCCAACTATTCTTGCTCCAACCTGTGCACCTATTATAAGTCCTGGAGCAGCTATTAAACTTATAATCCAATTCACCTGGTTGTTTATGATATGTACAATCGCTGTTGGAGGTGTTGTTAGAAGAATCATGAATGCAGAGGTCGATGTGGCAACATGGATAGGAATATTAAGTATTAGGTTTAGTACAGGCACCTTAACTATCCCTCCGCCTAAACCACTGATTCCTGCTATTAATCCTGCTATAAAGCTCATTATTAATGCTGCAATCAATTGTTTAATCGTCAACGTATATGAGTATACTTTTCCATTCTTAGTTAATATTGTTCTCCTCCATCCACTTTCTTTCTCAACACTTTTACTTTTGGCTCTTTCTTTTCTACCTTTAATCATATTGAATCCTGCTGCAGTTAAGACTAATCCTACAATCATCTTCAATATGTGTGGATCGATTACCGTTATTAACTGTGCTCCTAAAATTGACCCTGGTATTGTAGCTACTTCCAGTAGCACCCCCGTCTTCCAATCTATCCTTTTATATCTGAAGTGTCCTATTGCAGATGATGTCGATGTAAATAGCATTATAAACTTTGAGGTGCCTATCGTTATCTGTATCGGTAATCCCAAGATCATGCTGAATGTGGGTACAATTATAGCGCCGCCGCCTATACCTAACATTGCTGAAAGTACTCCAGTTATTATTGAAATGACTGCTGTAGTTATAATTATGTTATTTGTAACCATTAAATTCACCCCTCAATCTCTTCTTATTGGAAGTATCATGCAGTGTAGTCCTCCGCCTCCCTTTACCAACTCATATCCCTCTATTCCGAGAACATCAAATCCTCTTTTTTCCAATTCTCTCATTATCCTTCTATTCCATACGTATGAGAGAACTTTATTTTCTCCAATCGCCACGAGGTTTGCTCCAAATATTCTGTCCTCTCTCTCAGTTACAGTGATCAATTCGTATCCTTTTCTTTTCAGCCACTCAGCTAAATTTATCAATTTAACTTCATTTGCACTTATAATTTTTGATGGATATGTAGAGATTGCTTCTATTCTTGTAACAGCTGTTGTAGGTGACAATATCATTAATCCTCCATCTAAATGTACTCTTCCACGTGGCAGTGGTACTGCTATCACCTTTTCAACTATCTCTTCTTTTAACAGTAGATTTGCAATCTGTTTGACGGCTTCCTCATTGGTTCTTGTAGCATATCCTATCATTAAAGTCCTCTCGTCAAGCCATACAGCATCTCCACCCTCGAATTCTCCTGGAGATTTGATTTCTAAGGCTACTGGCACGTTAAGCTTTTTCAAGGCCTCTTTAACTATTAAAGGTTCAGCATGTCTAGCTATTTTGGACATTCTTCCTATTATTGCACCGATCTTAGTTATAGTTCCAGTGTCTCTTGTGAATATCATGTTTGGACACATTTCGATGATTTCAATATAGTCTGTATTCTTTAATATCTCTTCAACCAGTTGTACTTCTATTCCTTCACTTTTTAATACTTCAATGAATTTAACATGTTCCTCCCTGAACCTTTCAGGGTCTGGTACTTCTCTGAAAAGATATTCATTTCTATTCTCTCCGTTAATTAAGCATATTTCATCTCCTGGAATATGCATTAAAACTTCTCTAAGTTTGCTATATTCGCTCTGGGCGCCGAATTCCCTCATAAATATCGCAACATAATTGCATGTTTTCACTATTTAACTTCTATGTTTTATGGTGTTCCAAATAACTGTTAACAATATTGCGATGATGAAACTTAAAATCAAAGTGTTAAAGGTTTTTCCAGTATGCTCCATTAAAATGGAGTATGCTATTAAAAGAAGTATAATCATTGTTGGAAGATTTTCTTTTATAATTTCAATGTTTATTTTCTCCTTCATGCTGGTTGAAGCTTTCGATTGAACAAATTTAAATTTCTCTTTCTCTTCAGATTTCATTAAGATCATCTTGAAGAGTACACTTAGAAATTTCCTTGCTTTTTCTTTTTCTCCTCCAAATTTAATGATCTTCATTTTGCCATTTATCAATTTGAGTTTCACTTGATACTTAGTTTCTCCCCTTGTTTCTTGTTCTTCAATTTCTGCTCTAATTATTTGATCTATCCGTATTCTTTCCTTAAATAATTCAAGTGTTCTTGTAAGCATGGGATTATATATTGGAATTGGCAGTATTTTTCCAGTGATCTTCTGTATTTCCGCATTTTTAATTTCAATTTCATCTTCAGTTATGGATATTATTTCACCTGTCTCCTCTATATTTTCCCTATATTCCATGAATATTGGAGAGTAATCCTTGCATATTTTCATGGGATCTTCTCCTTTCAGCAGCCTTTGAAATGCCTGTTTAAATACTTCTCCCTTATGCTTCTTTACCCTTATTTCGAAGATCTTCGTTTTTCCATATTCTCTTTTCGCCGTGATGTATATTATTTTAAGTTTTCCATTTTCGTATTGGATGGATTTTATGTTTTTTAGAGGTATAACTTGCATAGTTACAGGCATTCTCCCATACTTCGTCTTATATAGCCATCTCATCTTATATTTCAATATGAAAGGATTTAGGAATAGTCCATACATTATTTTAACATTTTTATTTGTCAGTTGAATTTTATAATCTCCACTGTTTATCTCAATTAATGAAATTTCTTTACCCATTTCTTGGCACTCTATCATAGTAGTTGCTTTTTTAAAATTTTAATTTTTAGTTTTAAATAGGTTTAAACAGGTTTTCATAAGTTTCTTTGCCTTCTCCTTTTTTACAGCTTCTACTATTATTCTTATCTTAGGCTCCGTTTTAGATGGTCTTATCATAATCCACCAATTATCGGCGGATATTTTTATGCCATCAGTAAAATCTAATTCTCCTAATCCTGCTAAATATTTCAATTTTTCTTTTATGAGTTTCTCAGCTTCATTCCTGGAGCATTCTATATTGACTTTTTCCATATGATATTTAGGTATTTCATTCAGAATTTCTGACGGTTTTCTTCCTGATACAGCTAATCCTTCCAGAATCATCAGTGCTGCTAAAGCTCCATCTCTTGCAAGATGGAAATCTTTCCATATTAACCCTCCGCTGCTTCCCTCCACTCCCAATGGACTGTCAGTTTCAATCATTTTCCTTACTACATTTGCTTCTCCAATCTTCGACACATATATTTTCGTATGGAATTTTTCCGCTAAATATTCGAATATTCTCGATGATGCTGCATTGATCACCATGCTTCTCACTTTTCTCCTGCTGAGAATATGCCATACAGCAAGCGCCATACTATAGTTGTAGCCTAGAATTCTTCCCTTATCATCTACACATACCAGTCTATCAGCGTCACAGTCATGTGCGAATCCTATATCTGCTCCTACAGCTTTCACAGTTTCTGATAACTGCTTTAACGATTCGACAGTTGGCTCTATTCTTCTCGTATATATTCCTGGAATAGCATTTATACTTATAACTTTACAGTTCATTTTCGTTAAAAGTTTCGGTGTTGTTATGGATCCTGCTCCTCCTCCTGGATCTACAACTACTTTGAAATTGCTCTTACTTAACATTTCAAAATCAACATTTCCAATTAATCCATAAAAATACATTTTTACAATATCCCTATGCCCTATCCTTCCCACCCTGTTCGTAATTCTTTCCTCTCCAAACTTCTTTAAAACTTCATTTAGAGTTTTTCTTTCAATTAGTAATCCTCCTTTTCCAGCAATTTTTATCGCATTATATTCGGGTGGATTATGTGATGCTGAAATTATTAAGCCACCATCCATCTGCAGTTTTTTGATAGAATATAATATTGCTGGTGTTGGAGCTATATCGACGTCGGTAACATTTACACCTCCAGCTATTGCAGCTGATATTGCAGCATATTTTAACGGTAATCCTGAAGGTCTTGTATCTCTTCCTATAATGATCTCTTTTACGTTAAATGTTGAAATGTATGCTTGGGTTAGTAAATATGCCAGTTGAGGTGTAATCTGTTCTCCATAAATTCCCCTTAAACCGGAATGACTTTTCAAATTTTCCAGTGTTTTCAAGGTTTTCAACCTGCCTCTCAATAAGTTATATTTCAGTTAAACTTAAATCTGTGGTTAATCGGCTTTATATAGGCGGGGTGTTAGCGAATTTGGCGTTCGTAATGGGTCGATGCATTAGATGTGGAAAAAAATTGCGTAAAGATGAGAATTTCCATGTTTGTAGGCAATGTAAAATTCTGATATGTGAAATCTGTTATAGAAAAGTTAGAGGTAAATGTCCTATATGTGGCTCTGATTTGGAGGAATTTCTTCTTGCTAAAGCTGCTTAAATAAGTTGTTTTATGAATGCTTTCTCTTTTCTCTTGTAAAGTTTTCTGTAACTTGGAGGAATTGGTTTATTTCATCTTCAGTATGAGCATAACTTATGAATAGATGTGGCAATGTAGGTTTGATAACTACGATACCATTTTTAAGCAGATATTTATGATACTCTTTTGATAATTCTACGTTCTTATTCATATTAGCCTCTAATGCGTTTTTAGGTTTTTTCTTTGTGAAATGTATTCCTATTAAGGATCCTATGCCGGTTATGTGGGCTTCAAAACCATATTCATCGAAGATTTCTTCTAATCCCTGCATCAATTTCCTGCCAAGTCCATTTATATGCGGATATACATATCCCTTCTCAAGTTCCCTTAACATCTTCATTCCAACATAGCTTACAAGGGGATTTGCAGTATATGTTCCTCCATGGAAAGCTCTATTCGTCTTATCCCTATATTTTATATGATCCATAAGCTCCATGATCTCTTTTCTACTACATATTGCACCTATCGCTAGACCTCCTCCACCAACAGTTTTGCCTAGAACAGTTATGTCGGGATATACTCCATAATATTCTTGGCCTCCGCCCCTTGAAAGTCTAAATCCAGTTATCACTTCGTCGAATATTAAAAGTGTATTTGTTTCGTCACATAGTTCCCTTAATCCTTTAAGGAACTCTCTTTCAGCAGGAATGCATCCTCCAGCACCTAAAACTGGCTCTGTAATTACACATGCTGCTTCCTCCTTTTTAATCTCCTTTTCAGCTGCTTCAAGATCATTGAAGGGTATGGCTACAGTGTCTTTTACAGCTCCATCAGTTAATCCAGCTGATTCAGGCTTGTTATAGGGATAGCTTACTGCCACATGAAGTGCATCATATCCCCCATGCCATCCTCCCTCCATTTTTATTATCTTACTTCTTCTAGTATAGGCTCTTGCTAATCTAACTGCATACATGTTGGCCTCTGTTCCACTATTCGTAAATCTAATCATCTCGGCGCTCGGAACCATTTTTACCACCTGTTCAGCATATTCAACTTCATATTTATGTGCCAGTCCAAAGTGGGTTCCTATCTCTACGATTTCTTTCAACGCTTCAACCATCTTAGGATAGTTATGCCCAAATATTAGTGCTCCATGGCCTATCCAAAAATCTATATATTCATTTCCATCAACATCGTATACTTTGCATCCTGAAACTTTCGAAACATAGAATGGCTGAGGCTCAAAATATCTTATAGCATAGCTTACTCCTCCAGGAAAGACTTTTCTAGCCCTCCTATACAGCTCTTTAGATTTTTCACCTATATTCAAGCCTTTTCACCTAGAAAATAGTAATGTGAATTCTTCTTTTATCTTTTTACTTATTCACCATCGAAATGTTTATGGCTTCAAATTATTCTATTTCTTTGTTGATGGTGGCAGATATGGCTGGAAAAATTTTATCTCTTAAATGTGTGAATTGCGGTGAAATTTATAAGCCAGATGAGAATCTGAATTTCTGTAAACGGTGTGGTTCAATTCTTGAGTTTCAGTTAAATTATGATTATATTTCATCTAAGCTGAGTAAAGATCGATTGAAGCTTAGAGATTTCAATATGTGGAGATATTGGGAACTCATTCCAATTGAAGATAAATCCTACATTATCAGTTTAGGTGAGGGGGGTACTCCACTAATTAAAAGTAGAAGAATTGGAAAACTTATGGGATTAAAAAATCTTTACTTCAAATTGGACTTCCTTAATCCAACGGGATCATTTAAGGATCGTGGTGCATCTGCTGCTGCTTCAAGAGCCTTAGAACTTAAAGTTTCAGCCATGGTGGGTTTCTCAACTGGAAATGCTGGTGTTGCACAAGCAGCCTACTCTGCTGCAGCTGGAATTAAAAGTATAGTTTTTGTCCCTAAATCTGCAAGTTTAGAGAAGATTGCTTCTATGATGATCTATGGAACAAAAGTTTTTGTTGTTGACGGTACCTTCGATGATGCTGGAAGAATAGCAAGAAAAGTTGCAAGTAGAATGGGATGGATGTATAATGGAGGAGTAATTAATCCAATAAGGCAGGAGGGCAAAAAGACCCTTGCATTTGAAGTTTGCGAACAGCTTAACTGGTCGCCGCCAGACTGGTATATTCAATCTGTAGGTGTTGGAACAGCAGCTATAGGAGCCTATAAAGGTTTCAGAGAATTATTATTTTTCGGATGGATAAGCAAGATTCCCCGCATAGCATGTGTTCAAGCTGAAGGCTGTGCACCCATGGCAAAAGCATTCAAAACCGGTAGCAGCAGGATAATTCCTGTTAATAATCCGAAAACCATAGCTAGCGCAATAGCTGTAGGTAATCCTGCAGGTTGGCCTCTTCTACGTAAAGCTGTAATTGAGAGTGACGGTTTGATAGAGGCTGTAAGTGATGAAGCCATATTGGATGCATATAAAAAGTTAGCTAAATTGGAAGGCATATATGCTGAGCCTGCTGGTGCAGCTCCCCTAGCCTTAACAGTAAAGTTGAGGGATCAAGGTTTACTTGATAAAGATGACGTGGTCGTATGTGTTATTTCAGGAATAGGATTAAAAGATACAGGTGTAACTTTGAAGATGGTTGGAAAACCGATAAATATTCCTGTAGATGTTGATGAAGCGTTAAAGGTTCTGAGTTCTAATCGATTTTAAAACTTCTATTATTCTATGAGTAACTTCATCTATGGTTCCCTCACCATTTATCTCAAAAAGTTTTCCAGTTCTCCTATAGTATTGTAGAACGGGTTTCGTCTTCAAGTAATATTCTCTAAATCTATTTCTTATAACTTCTTCTTTGTCATCTTCCCTCTGTATGAGTTTTACCCCGCAGAGATCGCATATTTCATCCTTTTTAGGTGGTTTGAAAATCAAATTGTATGTTGCTCCACACTTAGTACAATATCTTCTATTGGATAATCTTCTTACACATTCATCTTCAGATACCTTTATGCTAAGTATTATTTCTGGAGCAACTTCACTTTTATCGAGGACTTCGGCCTGTTTAAGGGTTCTAGGATAACCATCTAAAATATATCCTCCAAAGGTTCCATACGATTCCATGAGTTTTCTAATGGTCAATTTTATGACTATTTCGTCTGGAACCAGTTCTCCACTTTCAACATACTTTTGAACTTTCAGTCCCAACTCCGTTCTTCTTCTAATATTTTCACGAAATATTTCTCCTACCGATAAATGTGGTATTCCATACTTTTTTGATATTATTTCTGCTTGAGTTCCCTTACCTGCTCCAGGAGGTCCGAGAATTATTATCTTCATATAATATCACCATTTTAATTAATTATAAGAGTGATTTTCCAAATAGATTTGTGACAAGTAAATATATGCTTCCAGATAGAAATGCCGTTATCGGCACTGTTAAAATCCATGTTATAACTAGTCTTGCAACAGTTCTAAAGTTTATGGATTTATAGCTTTTTGCCAGTCCTACTCCTATTATGGATCCGTCGCTTGCAACGGATGTTGAGATTGGAAGTCCAAATCCGAAAAGCATGTATGGTATCGTTGTAAATATGTAGACGACAAGTGCATTGCCCAATTCAGCTGCGAATCCCATTAAAATGTCAATTCTCGTAATTCTGAAGGCTACTGTTTCTATTACATTCTTGCCCCAGATGAATCCTCCAACTGCTATTCCAACAGCTCCAAGCATTGCAAGCATAAACATTGCTGTTTGATCGGGCATTCTTCCAACCTTTTCGGCTACGGTTACATAGACTCCTGTAGCATTGCCAACATCATTTGCACCGAAAGAGTATGCTGAGAAGCAGAGTGACATTATCAGCAATGCTGAAAATATTTTTTGAATTCTCTCACTCCAAGCTTTATTATATAAAATTTTTAAGATTATCTTATATATCGTGTATGAAACTGTCATGGAACAGAATGGTGAAAACAGCCAACTTAACAGAATATTCTGTATAACATTCTTATTTATTCCCTCTATCCCATATTCTGCTATACCATATCCTATTACGCTTCCAATGGATGCATAGGTTACTGAGATGTCTAGTCCTCTCCAAGAACAGAAGATCACCCAGCTTCCAGCTACGATTGAAGATATTAATGCTCCAATCAAGTTTACTGATGGTGTTATTCCCTTTCCAATAGTCTTTATGACCATGTGTCCTTGTAGACCTGCACCTAAACCTGTGAAGATTGCAAATAGCAGTATAGCTTTTCTAACTGATATTATTCCTGCTCCCACTGCACAATCGGTTGGAGTGGCTGCATCATTTGCTCCGAGAGCCATAGCCACGAAAAAAGATATGGCTAGTCCAATGCCCAGCAGTATCATGCTTGTGTCCAGCATTCAGTTTGCCCCTCCACAGTCAGTGATACTTTACTTAAGTTAACCTTAAAATATTTACTGGAATATGTGTCAAATCTCTAGTGAAGATATAAATTTTATATATATTTCAATATTCATTAACAGATTTCTATATATATTTAACTTTTAAATAGTCGTTGGATAATCTCCTTTCACCGTGAAATCATAAAAAAGATTATATTTTTAGTCTTCAATATCATACTTCTAGAAGTCAGGGTGATTAAATGTTTAAACCCACATATTCAGCCATATGGTTTGGAAGGAAAAGAGAGATAGAAATCCTTCACATAGTGCATGTACATTTCGAAAGCATATTGTCGGTAGTTGCAGCTTTAAGAGATCTGGTTCATGCAGCTTGCGAAGAAAATTTCGAAAAGATTGATGAAATATTCAAGTTGATTTTTGAGAGGGAGAGGGAAGCTGACAATGTTAAAGAAAGCATTTTAAATGAGCTTGCTAAAGGGCCTTTCCATCCGATTGATAGAGAGGATCTAATACAATTAGTTTTAACCGCTGACGATATAGCGTCCAATGCGAAGTCTGCTGGAAGAAAAATATCCCTAGCAAAGCCTTTTAAATTGCCTGAAAATGTCAAGGAAGGGTTAAAAGAAGTATCAGATCTGGTTTACCAGATCACCTATAAGTTAAAGGAGAATTTTGAAATTCTTATTCAAGATCCCAAAAAGGCTATTGAAGTGGCGGACAAAGTGGAGAGATTAGAGGAGAAGATAGATGATCGAAGAGTTAAGCTGATAGTTGACATTTTAAAGTGGGGTGACACATTAGATAAGGTAAGTTCATGGCTTATGATAAAGGAGGCTGTGGAAAATATGGAGATGATAGCTGATAAAGCAGAGGATACTGCTGACGTTATACGAGCAATATCGATAATTAGAATATAATTTAGCCTCACATTTTTAGGAATTAATTTATATATTAGTTGTCACCTCACTTTCAAGGTGTTATTCCTTGGAGAAGATCGTACCTGATACTAGTATCCTTATTGACGGAAAGCTCTCAAAGCAGATTAGAAAAGGCCTATTGGAAAATGTTGAGATCATAATTCCACGTGTAGTTGTTGATGAACTTCAAGCTCAAGCTTCCATGGGCCGAGATATCGGTTTTATGGGTCTAGAGGAGATAATTAAAATTAGACATTTAAGTAGAAGTAAAAATGTAAATTTAAGATTTGTTGGTGATAGGCCATCTTTAGAAGAAATAAAGCTTGCAGGTAAAGGTAGAATAGATGCTCTGATAAGGGATGTTGCGAGAAATTTCGATGCAACTTTGATGACAATGGATTATGTTCAAGCTCTCGTAGCGGAGGCTGAGGGGATAAAAGTTAAATTTATTGAGCCGGAGCAACCCAAGATTAAAACTAGATTAGAAGATTTCTTTACATCGAACACTATGAGTATACATTTGAAGGAGAATGTTCCCCCCTATGCGAAGAGGGGATATCCTGGAAATTGGAGTTTAATTAAAATTAGGGATGAACCATGCACCAAATCGGAGTTAGAATATATTATTAGAGATATTCTTAGGAGGGTTCGTTCAAGAAGCGATTCATTCGTCGAGATAAACAGGCGGGGAGCAATGGTTATTCAGCTAGGTGATTACCGTATAGCTATTGCGAGGCCGCCTTTCTCAGATGGAATTGAAATCACCGCCGTTAAACCCATAGTTAAAGTTACTCTTGAAGATTACAAGCTTTCAGATAGGTTGAGGAAGCGATTGTTAGAGAAAGCTGAAGGCATACTGATATGTGGTCCACCCGGTGCAGGAAAATCTACTTTTGCTTCTGCTCTAGCAGAATTCTATCATGAATCTAAACAGGCCATCGTTAAAACCATGGAGTCTCCAAGAGATTTACAGGTTGGTCCGGAGATAACGCAATATGCCCCATTAGAAGGCGATTTCGTTAAAACTGCAGATGTACTGTTACTTGTTAGACCTGACTATACCATCTTTGATGAGTTGAGAAAGCATAGTGACTTCCAAGTCTTCGTCGATATGCGTCTTGCAGGTGTAGGCATGGTGGGTGTTGTACACTCTTCAAGTCCAATTGATGCTATTCAAAGATTTATAGGTAGAGTTGATCTAGGCGTTATTCCACAAGTAATCGACACTGTTATTTTTATCAAAGATGGAGAAATAAGAAAGGTTTATGATCTCTATTTAACGGTTAAAGTGCCAACTGGAATGATGGATGAAGATTTAGCTAGGCCAGTTGTAGAGGTAAGAGATTTCGAAGATGGTTCAGTCGAATATGAAATTTACACATTTGGAGAAGAGACTGTAATAGTTCCAATAAGAACGTTAACCGCAAAAGAATCTAGCAAAATTTCCAATAGAATATTATCGCTTGTAAGAAATTTCGATCCGGAAGCTGAGGTTGAAGTAATCTCAGATAGGCTTGCAGTAGTTAAAGTTAGACGTGAAGTTCTTCCACAGATCATTGGAAGAAGCGGCAAGGTTGTCAGCAAGCTTGAAAGACGGCTTGGAATCCGATTAAAAATAGTTCCATATGAGGGGAAACTTTCCACTTTAAATGAATTGACCGATTACACTATAAGCGAAGGTAAAAGCAGTATCTCATTTAACTTCGGGAAGGATTATGGAAAATTAAGGATTAAAATTTATATTGATGGCAAATTTATAGCTGAAAGAAAATTGGATAGACGGGGCCGTTTAAGGCTGAATCCATCTTCAAAACTCGGAGAAACAATTTTAAACGCACTTGAAAATGGAAAATCCGTCAAATTCTTTATTTAATTCAACCGTAAACTCTTAATATTCACCGATATATTTAAGATAGAGTGGTGTTGGAATGTCGCTTCATATAAGCACAAGTGAACGTATATTCCCTGAAATTCTAGATAAAAATGCTTTCATAGAGATCTTCTCCAAAGAAATGTCCAAAAGGGGATATGGACTTAAACAATCAAGGGAAAGCGGCTTTGATATTATATACAGCGACTTCTTCGGAGAGGCGAAGATCTATCTAACCCAGGACAGCGGTTTTCTAAGATTTGGATATAGGTTAGGTGTCTCCTTTCTTCTCTTCGCATTTATAATAATATTTCCATTGCTTGATTTCACCTATATTGTTTTAAGTGCCGGCGTTCTCGCCCTATGGACCTTAAAACTTATTCTTTTGAAATCAGTTATTAACGAGTGTGCCAATAATACCTATATGCTGTTAAAACATGGCTACCATACTGGCACAGAAGAAAAGAAAGGTGAAGAAGAGGAGAAATCCAAATCTTAATAATAAAGTTTTTATATAGTTATATCAAATTCAGTGAGTAGAATATTATACCAAATGATAAGACTTAAATTTAAAAAATGGGTTATGAGCTTTAGGTTTAGATTGATTTAAAGGTGCGATGAAATATGGGAAGTAGTTATGATCTATCAAAGATAGATGTAGAAAAAATGCAGGTAGCTCTAGCCACCGATGTAGGTAGCACTACCACAAAGGCAAGATTCTTCAAGAAGATTAATGGCCACTGGAGATTCATATGTGCAGGTGAAGCCCCCACCACGGTTGAAAAACCCTTCGAAGACGTCACTATGGGACTAAGAAATGCTATACGGGAGGTTGAAGAGCTAACTGGACATAAACTGTTAAAGCCTGACGGTTCAGGGCTTATAATACCCTACCAAGGCAACAATGTAGGAGTAGATCTATATGTTTCAACTAGCAGTGCTGGTGGAGGTTTACAGATGATGGTAGCAGGCGTCGTCAAGACGATGACTGCCGAAAGCGCTGAGAGAGCAGCTCTAGGTGCAGGTGCCATAGTGATGGATGTAATGGCCATAGATGATGGTAGACCTCCCTACAAGAAGATTGAGAGAATGCGTTTCCTAAGGCCAGATATGATATTATTGGCTGGGGGCACTGATGGTGGAACTGTAAAACATGTGGTTGAAATCGCAGAACTCATTAAAGCAGCTGAACCCAAACCCCGCTTCGGTTTAGGATATAAACTTCCAATAGTGTATGCTGGAAATAAGAATGCCAGAGAACATATTAAAAATATCTTAGGGGAAAAATTCACATTAACAATAGTTGACAATATTAGACCTGTCTTAGAAGTTGAAGTTGTCGAACCAGCTAGAAACGCCATACATAGACTCTTCATGGAACATGTTATGGCTCACGCTCCAGGCTACCACAAATTAACTGAATGGGTTATGGCTCCAGTAATGCCTACACCTGCCGGTGAAGGAATGATGTTCAGAACTATAGCTAGAATGTGGAAAATAAATGTTCTAGGTGTCGGGTTAGGTGGAGCAACCACCAACGTTTACTCCGTCTATGAAGGTAAATTTGTGAGAACTGTAAGTGCAAATCTAGGGATGAGCTACAGCATATGTAATGTGCTGAAGGAAGCTGGCGTAGAAAACATAATGAGATGGCTCCCATTCAAGATGAGTGAACGAGAACTTAGAAATAGACTTGCAAATAAAATGATTAGACCGACAACACTTCCACAGACGCTTGATGATTTAATGGTGGAACATGCTGTAGCTAGAGAAGCAATTAGAATGGGATTTGAACACCATAAACTATTAGCTAGAGGTTTAAGAGGCGTACAAAGAAAGAGAACAATAGCAGATATATTTGAACAGTCGATGGAAGAAGAGACATACATAGATATGATGAATGTGCATTTTGTGGGAGGAACCGGCGGCCTCTTATCCCATACGCCTAGAAGACAGCAGGCAGCACTCATATTGATCGATGCGTTCCAAGTTAAAGGTGTAACAAGATTAATGTGTGACAGCATCTTCATGATGCCTCATCTGGGAGTTATGTCCACTGTTCATCCAAAAGCCGCCATGGAGATCTTTGAGAGAGATTGCATAGTTAAACTTGGAACAGCAATAGCTTTAGACGGCCATTCAAAGAGCTCTGGACCAGCCGTTAAAGTTACAGCTCATATGCCTGATGGTTCAACA
>Ga0180301_10002214_pt1 | contig 15261 bp, 16 predicted proteins | sample GuaBasSediGuay16_FD_121797 | JGI IMG/M metagenome (GOLD analysis project Ga0180301, IMG submission 121797) | Subseafloor sediment microbial communities from Guaymas Basin, Gulf of California, Mexico - Guay16, Core 4569-2, 12-15 cm | ecosystem: Environmental > Aquatic > Marine > Hydrothermal...
AAATGGATATATAGGTGTTAGCGAGGTGCCCTTAGGGATAGTTGACCTCGAGATAGTGTCGTGGAGAGGCTTTTTAGTTAACTATAGTGCCCGTGTCTCCATCTACAATCTTACGGTTACCTGCTGGAGTATAGGCAAGCTGGTCATCCATGTGACCACCCTATGGGGGTCTCTGGTTCCCTACGTCTCGGTAAATGTTAAAGGCTCTAAGGGTAGCGGAGAATACACGGTCGGCGAGAACGGTGTCATCGAATTGGAGCTCCCGGAGGGAAGCTATCAAATAAAGGTATCCTACTCGGGGTATATTGAAGTAGTCGACGTGACGATAAAGGGTGGAAGCGAGACTCCAGTGGTTGTTCAAATGCCCTTCCTATTTATTATAGCCGGGGTGCCTATTGATCTCTCTAGACTTGTAGGCCTAATTCTATTGCTGGTGGCGGTTGTATTTATTGTAGCGATATCGGTATACGAGATTAGGAGATTCCTTTACGAAAGAAAATTAAAGCAACTAGTTGTAAAAAAATAGATGTCAATTGAACCCATATCAGCTACTTTAATAGCATTTCCACTGGTATATATTATATTCTATACACTGAAAACGGCTTTCGAAACCTTTAGATTTCTGAAAGAAAGATATATGGAATATTATATTGGGGAGTATAAGAAAGCATTAATAATCTCGGATCTACATGTAGGCTACTCTAAAAGCCTATACCCTATTGTAAGGAAAGTGCTTCAAGCGATTAAACCAGAAGTACTCGTTATAGCTGGCGATCTAGTTGATAAACCCCTAGATGAAGGAAAGTTTGACATAGTTAAAGATGCTATTTTTAAATTGGTTCAGGGTTCGGATGTCTCCACAGTAGTGTTTACTCCTAGTTCTTCGTCGCATGACCCTCGATTTCCACTACAGTGTATAAGCGTGCCTATCGATAACCATTTGAAATTAATAGTGGCTAGGCATGGTGTTGTATTAAAAATAGGTAAACTCAGAATTCACGTAACACATGGAGACTATCTCTGCGGTAACGGGGCCATAGCGTTTATTTTATCATACTTTTTGGAAAAGATTACTGGTAAAAAGGGAGTTTACGAAAAACTCTTGAAATTGCTTGCAGGAATCCCCGTCGAAGAATGGCTTATCTCGGGGCACACTCACAGAAAACTAATATCATATACTGATCGGATAGCAAACACGGGTTCATGGAAAAGGTATTGGCGTAAAAGTTCCCCAGGCCTAATTTACATAAGAAAAGACACTATACTCCTTCTAGGAAAAACTATAGACTAGAATATTTTTCATTAACTGAAGTTAAACATTTCCCTTGGAAATCCCGTTCAGATACATGTATGTAAATCTTAAATAACTATTCGTTTTAATTTGATTGAGGCGTAGACTTTGGGAGTAAACAAGCCAGTTGTTGAGATAACTGTTTTACCTGAAGTTAAACATGGTTTCCGCATTAGGGGCGAGAAACCAGTAGTGGTGGTTGGTTTACCAGATACTGGATTAGTTGGTACAATTGCCGTAACATACTTGACGGAGAAAAGTGGTATGGAGGAAATAGGGTTCATAGATTCCCCTCAGTTACCTCCAGTTCTACCCTTCCACAAGAATATTCCACGTTTTCCCATAAGAATCATGAATAAGGGTCGTTTCGTAGCTATATTCTCTGAGATAGCGATACCTGTAGACCTTATGACCCCGCTGGCTAAGACCTTAATTTCATTCATGAAGGAAATCGATGCCGATACCTCTGTACTTTTAGGAGGGATAGCTGTACCCAATAGAATAGACCTAGAGAAACCCTCCGTCTATGGTCTTGGCATAACAGAGGATGACAGGAAATTTCTAGAAGCAAAGGGGGTAAAGCTTTTGGATGAAGGTTTTCTTGCCGGTGCCTATGCACAGATAGTCAAGGAATGTATTAAAGAGACACAGCGGGGAATAATTCTACTTGGAGAAAGCTATGCAAATTATCCGGATCCCGGCGCTGCAGCCGCTGTTCTAGAAACGTTCTCGAAAATCTTTGATTTCAAGATAGACGTGAAGCCTCTTATCGACCAGGCGGAGGAGCTTAGACTAAAACTCAGGGAACTCATGAAACGTACTATCGAGACTCTTCGTTCAGCGCAAAAAAGATATGAACGTGCCTTACCTCCCTTATATAGGTGATGGCTATGGAGGACTTCTTTGAGGTACTGAAACGGATAAGAGAGGAAATGCGGCGTATAGTAGAGGACGTTGAAAAGGAATTCATGGAGATCTTTCCCCTGGAAAGTAGAGAAGGCATCGTAGAGCCTTTAACCTACTCCTATGAAACGCCATCTGAAATAATAATAACACTCGATCTGCCTCTAGTTAAGCGCAAAGAAGATATAAGTGTACGGGTTGAGGACGGTAACTTAATAGTTGAAGCGGAGCTATGCGAAAGATACTCATTTGGCCTGGAAAACCCCTTTTTCAAGGCCTGTACAGCCAAGAAGTATCGTAAAGTATTCAATTTGCCTGAAGATGTAGATATTAGTGAAATAAGGGCAAAGTTCAAGTCGGGGGTTCTTGAAATAAGGATTCCAAAGAAACATAGAGGTATCCGTATAAAGGTAGAGTAGCTTCACACTAAAGCTCATCTCTTCGGAAATAAAAAGGAAACTATATTCTTCTTAAATGTTTAACGAGATCCTCTAAATTCTTTATTCTGGTAAGAGCTATAGGGATTCTCTCGCGTCTAGCTATAAGTAGCCCTAAGAGATCCACCTTCTCAGGACCATGTATAACCACTAATGCTGGTCTTAGACCGGTGCCAGCCTGGAACGCTTTAATAGCTACCAGGGGGCTGCGACCATACTTTACGTTAGTAAATATTGCTGCACGTTGGGTGGTGGCTCCGAAAAGCCTTATATAGGCGTATGCTGGTACCTCGACTGCGACCTTGATGCTGTCGACAATCGTGTATCCTAACAGGATGTTTTCGGAAAACTCTCCATCTACAAGTAGTTCAGCATCAATATGATTGCAGAAATCTTTGACTTTCACCGGTTTGATAAACTCCCGCATGTCGATTATACATTCCTGTATGCTTTTAGCCTCTGTAAAGGATCTCATAAGCATGGTTATGACGGGTTTACCTCGTCTAACGTCTATTTCGACAAGGCCTTTTACAAACCGTTTTATTATATGCGCTCCAGGAGATCTTCTTCTACCACTTTCATAGTCGCTTATAACAGAAGGAGAAACTCCGATAACCTCGGCTAATTCAGCTTGTGTAACCCTAAATCTTTCTCTCCATCTTTTAAGTGCCATACCTATGGATCTTGAAAAAATTATGTCTCCTGCTATTTTCTTAGCTATATCGGAAATTATCTCATCATAAACGTTATTTCTACTCACTACACATAGCCTCCTAAACGTGATCCGTTAATATAATTACATCAAGGTGATATTAAAGTTATTTTATGCCTGTAGAGGGAGGAAAGCATCTTTAATGTCTTTCTTTTAGCCAGAACCCTGTTTCTCTCATTTTTTGAGCCCACAAGAACTTTTATAACCTTTTCCTCGACGATTACTTTCTTAACTGAAATGCCGAATGAGTGCTTGAATGCAAATTCAATATCCTTTTCATCTACGGGAGGAATATGCTCGACGCAGTTTACGGGGCAATTTGAGCAGAAACTTCCATCTATATAGCAGAGGTTGTAACATGGAATTCTTTTTCCAGTAGACATGAAAATATTGAAGGTGTTGGCGCAACAAGCTGACTTAAATGCGACCAAGCCTTTTTCACGTGCAATTTCTATGATCTTATTCTTTAATGGATGAGGTATAGTGATGAATTTCCTGCCTCTGAGCCTATCATAGATTTTTTCTACTTTGCTGCTAAACTTGTAGTTGGCTGTGACGAGCCGCTCATAGATTTTCTTGGATATTTTTAGGCTTCCGACCACTACCCCTACTGCACCGTGTTTTTTGGCTTCAACTAGGACTTCTTCTATTTCTTCTAAAGTTAGAGAAGGAAGTAGAGGTCTTAGAAAGACGAAGGGTATTAGCCCTTTCTGTCTCAGTATTTTCAATGTTTTATATCTATCCTGAATACTGGGGGCATTTGGTTCCAATGTTTTATTTATTTTAGGGGTAATTATCGTTACAAGAGGATTTATTGGAGTATATCTCTCTATGTCTCTCAGTTTTAAAGCTATTTCTTCGCTTATACTCATTTTAGTAGAAAATTGTATAGGATTCCCAAGGTGTTTTCCTATATTACTCATGTATTCAAGGGTCTTACTTACAAGTATAGGTAGGAAAGGTTCCGTCACACTTCCAAAGGGAAGGTGTGTTCCAGAGGTTCCAGGAATAAAGTACCTGTTGCATATAAGAGCATATACTATTTCCAAGCCGGTTAGTCCATAGGGTTTTGCGGACTTGAAATCGAATCCTAAGTCATCTATATAACAATACCTGCATCCAAGCGGGCACCCTAAACCCGGGTGAATTGTTAGGCCGCAGGGGCGGGGAGGTCTCCGGGCATGATAATCTCTACGTGCTTTCTTTAGCGATTCTAAGGGTAAGGTGTTCTCGAGAAACGTTTTTACGGCGTGTTTAGTCGACAATAGCTTGCTATAGGAATAAAATATATTTATTTTCCCTATGGTAGCTCCTCCTCACGCTCCTTTTTGCTTTCACGGATACGCCTAACCACGCTTTCAGGTAGGGAGATATCCTCCTTCCGGAACATCGTTGGACGCTTAACGACCAGACCCAATCCATCTACTATATCAACTTCGTACATTCTCCTGTCGTGCGGCGTCTGTCTCATCTTCTCTATTATCATGTAGCGTCGTAGTATGCCTCCCCTTACAGCTTTTCTGAATCTTATTATCCCGTCAGCCACATGTTCTATGCCGAATCCAAAAGCCTCTGATGTTGTTATAGCATACTGGGAGGTTACCAACGTTGTAAACCCCCATTTTGACAGCACCTTCTTGACAAAGTAAGAATATCGTCTAGCCATAGCCGGTTTATCGAGCCAGAAAGCTGATAGAGAATCTACAACAAGTCTAGCATGCCCATAACCCATGCTTCTTTTAACTTCAATGACCTTTTTAACCAACTCCTCTACATCTAGGCTGGCGAGCGTAAACTCGTCTTCCGCCGGCCTCATTAGGGCATCTATTATTACAAGTATTCTTTTTTCTACTGCCCCTGAAAAGTCGAAACCGAACTGTATCGCCTGTTTAACTATACTTTCCCTGCTCTCTTCAGTAGTCACAAAAATGTTTTTTTCTTCTCTTTTTATTCCTTCGTTGATAAAATGTAGGCAGAATATTGTTTTCCCACAACCCGGTTCTCCTACTACTGCAACAAGAAAACCTTTTGGGATTCCTCCAGCTAGCATTTTATCAACTTCAGGTATGCCTGTCGATATCCTTTCAACCAGGTTACTCACTTTCTACCCCACTTCATATTTTAAAGTCAAAGTTGATAAACCTTCATATTTTAACATACATTTACTTTATCTCTTAAGGTTCAATGCAATTGGTTTATCAAGCTTAGACGCAGTTTCGCTTAAACCCCTTTCATTTAAGAAAGAAAACAGCTCCTTAAACTTGGGGGATCCTCGAGCCCCGGCCCTAGTTACCTTCAGGGCTCCACAGGCGTTCCCTACTATCAATGCCTCTCTTAACGTCAATCCCTTTAAATAACTTACTAGAAAGCCTGCGTTAAAAGAGTCTCCAGCCCCGGTTGTATCCACCACTTTTACCTTAAAAGCACGAACAAAAATCTTCCTTGATCTATGAATCGCCTCGGCCCCTTCATCTCCTCTTTTTATAACAACTATTTTATCCCCTGTTGATTTGAAACCATACTCTTCTATGGCCTCGAATTCCCGTTCATTGAGCAGTATAATGTCTGCTTTCAGGGCAGCCTCCACCACATCTACTGGTTTCTTAATAGCTATACCTCCTGGATCGTAGCTTACTAATGTACTGTAACCTAATTTCTTGACGTGATCTATGATCGCCGATGCTTTAGAACCTTCAACGCTGGCTATGTGAAGCAAGCTAGCGTTTTGTAAAGCCTTTAGATCGATCATTTTAGGCTCCAATAAAGCGTTTGCGCCTCTAAAGGTTATCATTGTACGCTCCCCTTCACGATCCACGAGAATTACAACAATTCCCGTTCTTTCCCTAACCCTTTTCACAAAATCCACGTTAACACCCTCTTTTTTAAGTTCGTCTAAAAGCATGTTGCCTAAGAAATCATCTCCTATGCAAGCTACTATTCGTGAAGCTATCCCCAGCCTAGCTACAGCAACAGCAAAATTCGATGCCGCTCCTCCACCGGTCATATAAAACTTTTTTGCCTTAACGCTGGCCCCCCTTGAGGGAACATCGTCCACCATGAAATATACATCAAGGTTTAGGTTTCCGATGGAAACTATCACTTTCAACACCCCTCATAAAGTACTCCACAAGGCTTTTACTATAGGAAATTTTTTAACAGTTCTGGCAGATCCTTTATGCTATCGATTACAATGTCGGCACCAGCTTTTTTAAGCGAACACCGTGTTTCATGCCCCGTTAAGACCCCAATCGTATAGACCCCAAGCTCTTTTCCAACCCTCATGTCGGGCTTATAGTCACCTACAAAAACGCATTCATCGGGATTTATTTTAAATTTCTTCATCGCCTTGACTAAGAGAGGTTTTTTAGAAAAGTCTACAGCTATATCATCCAACTCTTCGGCTGTATAGACTTCGTCAACCATTCTTCCTAAACCAAGTTCCTCAAGCTCTTCCTTAACCTTTCTAGGTGGGGTTTTTCTGCCGGTCACCACAATAACGTATACTCCTCTTTGTTTCAGAAACCTCAAAGTATCTTCCGCTCCCTCGATAACCCTGCTCTTCACCTCGCATTCATCGTAGTGACTTAGAAAATAGTCCCAGAATTCCTTAGCTTCAATTCCTCTCGGTATAAATGAATTAAGGGTATCTTTAGCATAAGATTCGATGAAAACATCCCATCCTATAGTTGATCCACCGAAATGCTTTAGGGTATCTATAAAAACAGCGTAAAACCTTTCAATACTGTTTATTAGGGTTTGGTCCAGGTCGAAGATGACGGCTTTGATTTTCCTCATAGTAAACACCCTCCTTAATCACGTTTCCTTAATACTATTTAAGGAGAACGAGAAGTATAATATTTAGGTGGGTTAATGGAAGATAAAGTGAAACGTCTAGCGGAAATGAAGTCCTATCTCGAAAAAAAGATCCGTGAACTAGAGGATGAAATAGGGCTTCTTAGAGAGATGCTAGCACTTATAGACCAGCAACTTGCAAGAGACAGCTTCAAACCCGCCTCCCAACTTCTCCGTGAGAAAACAGAGAAAACTGTGACACCAGTACAGGTAGAGAGAGAAAGTAACATACACTCCAGGAAAATCGGTGGAAAGGTCATAGGAAAACTGGTTTATAGAGGAAACCAGATAATTTTACGTCCTCTTGAACCAATAAACACTAGCGACCCGCTTTTTAGAAACTTTTTTGTAATGAATGTTTTGGAGAAATTTAAGCAGGAGGATATGGAACGTGCTGCCTCAGGGGAAATATTGGAGGAGGAGGGATTCAAATATAGAGTAAAACAAAGCTCAAAGGGGATGCTAGAGGAAATTGTAATAATGAACGTCCGTGACGATAAGAGGATAAGGGAGCTCAAAGGTGCATTTAGGTGGATGATGGAGACTTATCTTCTTAGGAGAAAGACACAGAGCTAACCTTTTAAATGCTTTTTCCTCTGGCCTTTAAACATCTCTATTAACTCGGTTATAGTGGTGGCCTGTTCAGGGCTTTTGTCGAATCTATATCTTCCTGTAAACCTTGGAAACCTTATAGCTAAACCAGCATCCTCTCTAATAGCCCCGTATGCACATGTGTGGAGAGGACTTAAAGTTAACTCTGCACCTATAACCTCTAACACTACTGCGGGTACAAGCCATACATCAGCATCCATCTTCGACTCAACTCTCGGATGCTTATGTGGAATTATGTATGGTTTAAGTATCTCAGGTAGCTTTTCCAGATCTTCGTCGGTGAATCCGCTACCGACCTTACAGACCGTCTGGAAGGTATCGGTTTCCGGGTTGTAGGCGGCCATTAATAATGCCCCATAAGTTCCAGCCCTTCTACCTCTACCATGGAAGGCTCCTACAACGACTAAATCGACTGTGTCGGTCATTTCGCCTCGATAGTCACGCTTGTATTTTATCCATAGCCATCCGCGTGCTCCCATCTGGTATATCGATTGTGGGCCAATGGACTTGCACATTATTCCTTCACACCCCTCAGTTATGGCTTCCTCGAAAAATAGTTCAAGGTTTTTTAGATCTTTTATAAACTTGGCTTCTGCAAGCTGGATCCCCTCACCGGTTTCCACTATTTCCTCGAGTTTCCTTCTTCTTTCTGGCAACGGTTTAACGGTGAAATCTTCTCCGTCAACATACAGGCAATCAAACAAGAATATTGTGACAGGGTATTTTTCCATGGCCTCCTTTACACCGTACTTCCTTCTCCTATGCATAAGCTCCTGGAAGGGTAGCATTTCCCCTGTATCGGGATTTATTGCTACACCTTCACCTTCCACAATAGCCTCTTTAGCTTTAATATGCTTTCGAGCCACTTCACATACATCGGGATAATGGTTTGTTATGTTTTCAAGCCTCCTGCTAAACAATAGGATCTTATCTCCGTTTTTGTGTATCTGCATCCTTTCTCCATCGTATTTGAATTCAGCAAGGCATTCTCCATTCATTTTACTTAAGATTTCGGTGGGATCATTGAGCCTTTCAGCTAACATTGGTTGAAGGGGGACGCCTACAGTTATCTTTATTTTACGTAGCCCGTCGAGACCTTCAGTAGCCAGTACTTTGGCTATGTAGCCTAGGTCGGGGTGTATATTATATACTCTCTCTATATATTCTCTGTAAGATTTTAGTCCACCGTACGCTATTGCAAGGGCGTCAAGTATTGTCATGTCTGCTATGCCCAGCCTCAACTTTCCTATAATAGTTCGTACAATGTACTTAGCTTCTTTAGGGGAAGCGTCTTTAAGCAGTCCTGTTAAAAGCGAGATCTTCGCATCCTGTGCGCCTTCACCCGAGGCTTTAGCTATTTTAAGTAGTGTATTGTATACTCGTTTGACTGTGAGTTCCCTAGACGATTCATCGATTCCAAGAAAACTTAGAATACTACCGGTTTTCGGTGTTGCTAAAACCCGTTCGGCTACTAGACCTAAATCCCCTAGTTTTTTATACATGTTCTCTATATCCTTAAGGCTTCCTCCTGAGGCCAGGGTTATAGCCCTCATTACTAATTTTTCTCCTAGGCCCAGTTCAACGCCTTCATAGTCTGGACGCAATTTTCCTTGAGTGAGATATACTACTAGATCGACTACATCGGAGGGGGTTTTCTTAAAAAGCTCTACCAAAAGGGCTGTCATCTCAATCCTCTTAGTTGTATTTTCTATTCTTTCGAAGAGATCTGCGAGAATACTGTATTTCATTTAACCCCCTCTACCACATAGTATTATTCTGTTAAAAGGTCTTAAAGGTTACCTATAATATCCTAAAAGCTTTTATAAATGGCCAGCTTCGTGCCGAAGGTTCTATAATTAATTATAATGATAAATCTATATGTTTAAAAGAATTTATAGTATTTTCACCTTTGTTCCCACAGCTTGCCCCGGCAATCCTTTTCTAAAAACAGCTATAACTCTCCCTCTTCTTCCATGGGGTTTAACTATTTTCCCTATGATCTTTTTTCCTGTGGGCGTGGTCCATACAACTTTACGGTTTATAAATGGATACACATCCTTCATTTCTTTAACGCCTAGTATCTCGATTATAGCCTCTCTAGGGTATTGCCTATTACCTCCTAGCCTGAAGTTAAGGATGTATCCTTCCGTGGCCTGCATAATACTGCCCCTCGCCGCCGAGTAATGGAATAAGGGGATTAATATAAAATTAACTTGACAGAACGCCTTTTAACCAAAATAAAAACCTAGAATTCGGGCGAATTTGCAACCTCAAGTATTAGTTCAGCTGCTCTAGCTGTAGCATTAATTTTACGTACTTCCTCTGCAACCTCCTGAGCCCTTGTATAGTAGTGTTGGTTATTGAGGACTTCTTCCATCGTTTTCTTCAGAGTTCGAGGTGAAACTTCTTCTAATGGTAGAAGTACACCTAGACCCATGTCTTCTATGGATTTTGAATTCCCCATTCTTTCCGTATGGGATAAGGAGGGTATCATTATCTGTGGTATGCCGTAGTACATACCTTCTGCAAGGGAGGTATGTCCTCCATGGGAGATGAAAATATCAGCTGCCTTAAGGTACTCAAATTTGTTCGGGATCCAGTAGTATAGGATAACGTTCTCCGCCAACTTCTCGACTAAATCCTTTTTCTCTGCGCACCCGGCTGAAACTATTATGAGGAATTCTTTCGGAAAATTCGCCTCTTTGAGAACACTCTTAATTTTTTCCAACATTTTTTCTTTCTCGCCTCGAGTGCCGCTCACTGATATAAATATTAAGTATCTGTTTTCAACCCCAATCTTTTTCCGTATAGCTTCTCTTGGTGGGAGCTCGTGAGGCATTACTGAGATAAGTGGTCCTATTAGGACGGTCTTTCCACTATATTCTTCACCGAAGGCCAGGTTTTCTCGGGATATCGTGTAGGGTGGTGGGAAATCCGGTATTAAAATAAGTTTGCTTCTACTCCATATGTTCATCGTGATTTCCAGTAAAACGCTTTCAGCCAGCGACTTCAAGAACTTTAACCCTCTTCTTAACTTTCGTTTAACAGGTATTTTCACCACAAGCTGGTTCGATATCAGAATAAACGGGATTCTCCTGAAGAGGGCTGCAAGGGAGGAGGAAAGCCGGCTGTCAGAGACTATTATGTCTGGTTTAAAGACGCCCATATAATAGAGTTCAGCCGCCACTTGTCTTGAAAAACGGTAGAGCGAGCCTGGGCCCCGAGCGATAGTCAAACGTAGATCAATTCCCCCTTCATCGTCCTCCTCATATGTTATTTCATGGGATACTAATACCCGTTCCCCTTGACTTTTGAGGAACATCACTGCGTCACCGTAGGTTGAGAAAACGACTTCATGGCCCTTAGTTTTCACCATTTTAGCTATGGCTAGGGTTCGTGCAGCATGACCTAATCCCATCCCACAAGGTGCGAAATAGACTAGCATGCTTGTCCCCCCTACTCCTCGAAGAAAAGTTGACGTTCCAGCACCCGTCCGCCTGGCTCCAGTTCGCAGAAAACCTGCATTTCAATGGCGTAGATTGTTACTTCGCCTCTCTTCCATTCATCTAGGGGTAATCCGGCTTTAAAACAGAGTTGGCTTAACGCGGTAAAGGCATCCCACCTGTTTTCAACTATAATCTGTGGAAGCAGAATCTCCCTATAGAGTCTTTTCTCAAGTATTAGACCGTATTTTGCGCCCCTTTTCCGGTCTATCTCAACTTTAGATAAAAGCTCCTCCGGGTTCCTGGCTTCTATCTTTTTGATGTTATTTACAACGCTAAATTCTATAGTTAAGAAAGATAGGTTTTCAAAGGTTAGTGGAGGATATCTCGGATCCCTTACCGCCAAACTTATAGCCGCTCTTACTGCTGTACGGATTAAGGATTCGCGGGGGAAGGGTGTTCCCTGCCTTCCCCTGGGAATTATTGTTCTAATCCCCTCTTCATCCTTTATTATTTCGAAACCTACGAAAACTCCTTTTCTCTTGTTGAGTTTAGCTGGTATATTTGAGTAATCCACGAGAATTCTTCCCTTCTCCAAGTAATCTTCTAGAGCCTTTCGTATAATTCTTATAACCAGCTGTCCCTCTCTTTCACTGAGAAAACTCGACACCATAATCCACTCCTTCACTCTCTCTTCTTAACATGGATGCTTCTCTTAAAATTTTTAGCATCATCCTATAATGGGAACCAGGCCAGTATACGGCTCCACAGCTCTTACATACCAACACTACCGGAAAATTTTTCTTGATGTTTTCGGGCACCGCGTGACCAACCCCCACGGAAAACCGTTTTTCAAGTATGCCGTTACATTTAGGGCATCTGGTTTTCTCAAAGTCTATCTCCAGCTTTAAACCAAGGTTTTTTGACATGAACGCCAATGTTTCCACAATACTTGTAGCTTGTGGAAGTAATGTAGCTTTTAACCCCATTTTTTTAGCCTTGGCTACAAGCTGCTTATCCCTCGTCAATATCCAAAGATTCTTCTGTTTCGCTGTTCTAAGTATCTCTTCATCGTCGTAGTCTGCCCTATATAGAGCAAAATAACCCAGTATCCTAAGCCATTTAGCTACATCACCCAGCATAGAATCCACGATAAAACGCGTGTTATGCATTATCTCCCACCCTGAATCCTTCGAATAAACCTTTAACCTCTCTAACCTCTAAGTCTCCGGGGGGTAGCTTTTCCATTATTTCTTGAAGTTCAATGTCGAGGATGTATCCCTTCTCTCGTGAAAGCTTTTCAAGGAAAGTTTTAACTTTCCTGGCGAAAACTCTTCGGTCAATTCGCCCTGGTACGATTACAATGTAATTATCTGTAGCTTTACTAATGGCCGAGACGGGTCCAGCTATCAACCTAAAGGATTCTTCCTCAAAAATTATCCCTAGGGCTAACTTTAATGGTACATGTCTAATGTAGTTTCTTTTACCATAAATCATGAAAGACCCCTTTTTAAGGTATTGTCCACTCGGTGGGCTTTTGGATACCTGTCTACCATACACCCAAAACACATCCACTACCGTGAAACCCGCCTTCCATGCATTAGAGTACACTGCAGTTAAAACCGCTGCTTCAAAGAGGGTTTCTCCGCTACATTCACCCCTTACAACCACCACCGGGGCCCCATGAATATCCGCATGAACGAAAATATCCCCCTCTCCCAAATACCTTTTCACTAAAACCTCGTTCTGTGTAGCGTCTCTTCCCCCCAGAACTAGAATCCCCTCGCTCGAGAAAAACCAATGGAACTTCTCGTACCATCTCCGGCTTTTCACAGCCTTGACAATCATCCTTCTCTTCAACAGCTCGGGTTGCTTTAAATGAGTTTTAGAAAGTTTTTTCGTGATTATTTCCTCGGCCTTCTCAGCTTTACGCTCGTATTTCTTAGCTTCAGAAAATATTTTTGAAACTATTTTACCCCCACTATCCCCCTTTTCCACTTCAATTTCGGCTCCCTCAACCCGTATTTTCATCGATTTTAACGCTGGATCAAATTCTATTTTATCGACCTTTATTCCGACACTAGATAAAAAGTTCTTTGCCATACTACATGCTGTTTTAAAGGATTTTTCCTCGATCATTCCATATATTTTCGAAAAAACTTCGTCGACCTCATGTATTCTAGAGGATAAGAGGAATGCAACTTGCCGAAGTATCCTAGCCCTTTCCTCAAACTCCTCCTTCCGTTTTTCAGCCTCTTTTAGGGAAGCCTTCAGTCTAGAAGTGAACCTCACCTCCTCATGAAAGTCTCTTTCTATTTTTTCCTTAAGAACGTCACCGAAATACTCGTCAAGAGCCTCGCTGAAAGTGGCATAGAATTTTCTTTCCAAACCCTCTTCGACACCGAAGATCAGGGGATGGACGTTTACTTTAAGGCCTGAAGAATAAATTACATTGGGTTTTAACCTTCCATCCATTAAAATACTCTTTAATTCATCCACCACTTTTAAAACGGCATTTTTAACAGAAAGACCATGCTGTTCGACAAGTTTTTTAACCCTAAAGCAGATCTCCTCCACGGTTTCCCGTGAGATACTGCATCCTGAAGTCAGAAAGTCCCGTAGCTTTTCCACGGTGTCCAATTCGTCCGGAAAGGATACCTCAAAGGGGTCTTCACCTCTTCTCGGAGGAGGAATATATTTTAATCCCTTTTTTACGACCCGGTCGCGGAACTCCCGCATATATAAGGCTGTGATGATCTTTCCAGCCTCATCTAAAAGTATTATATTTCCTTCTCTAATGAGCTCTACTACAACAGTGTAGGACTTGTTTTCGCCGTCTTTAATCTTGATGAACACTATTCTATCGAAATCGAGTTGTGAAACCTCTTCTATGATAGCACGTTTAAGCAATCTTCGCAAAGTCTTAGAGAAAGGGGGAGGCATGGATGGTTTAGTGAAATCAAATTTTGTCAGGTGGAGGGTTACACCCGGTATGATCAACAATCTGAGAGTTCCCTTCAAGGAACTATGAAGCTTAAATAACACTACTTCATTTACCTGGTAAATATTAGATATATAGAGACCTGTAATAGCTTGAGAAAGCTCCTTTACAATGGCTCGTACATCAAGGGATGTTAAAGCTTTTTTAGTACCTGTTTTTACACTATTCAAGGTGCTGACCCCACATGGCATGGAGATCGAATCTTAGGCTCGAATACTACTACGTTAAAGTCCTTTTAGGTTTTATTATAGGTGCTGTGTGTGGAATCCTCAAGTTGAAGGGTCTAGTAGGGATACTTTTGGGCGTAGGAACCTTAGCGATCCTGATCCTGTATTTAAAGAAGATGGGTGTTGAAAGTAGAAAACTTTTTGAGGGGGTTATGGAGTATGTTGGAGCATGGGCTACTCTATGGAGCCTCCTATACAGTATACTCTAACCGTTTACTGTCGAGAAAACACACTTTTAGGGCGAGGAGATTAAACCTATTTCAGATAAATGCACCCTACAGAACCCGGCTTTTATTTCAGGATTTCTACTGAACATTACTTCAATTCTCCTGTAATCGCCACCAGCTCTACTGAATTTAAGACAAGTTGTTACAAAACTTTCTAAAAATATTCCCCCCACTGGACTTTCTCCCCGACCTGGCCTCGAAATAAGCTGGTTAGTGACCACAACCGCTAAATTGTACTTTAAAGCCAGTTCAGCCATCGTGAAAGCAAAGAAGGCCAGTTCACGAAATATTTTTCCTTTCTCGCGAATGGTTTTTGCCGCCTCAAGTCTAAAAGTTGTTGAAACATTATCCACTATTATCAACTTATATTCGTCGCTTTGAGCCAGTTTTTCTAGGAGAGGTAGAATAGCCAGCTGCTCGCTCACATCGTATACACGTGCGTATATTATGTTTCGGAGTGCTGTTCTAGGTTCAATACCCCTATACTCCGCCATCTGTACTATTCTTTCAGGCCTAAAGGTTCCCTCAGTATCAATATAGACAGCCTTACCTTCTA